>CEVA01037160.1_pt1 | contig 49395 bp, 47 predicted proteins | sample 361521 | NCBI WGS metagenome assembly CEVA01 (sample SAMEA2622823, study PRJEB7988) | marine metagenome | isolation source: saline water (ENVO:00002010), including | reverse complement strand
CCTCGGCGAGGGCGATATCGGCTCCTTTTTTCCGCCCAGCGATCCCCAATGGAAAAATGCGCCCAGCAAAATCTTTCTGGAAGAAGCCGCCCGCCAAATTGAATCGCGCGGCGGCCGCCTCATCAACGTCGATGCCATGCTTATTGCCGAAGCCCCCAAGATTGCGCCGCATGTTGACGCCATGAAAGCAAACATCGCCGCTGCCCTTGACGTGCCGGCCACCACCATCGGCATCAAGGCCACCACCAATGAAACCATGGGCTTTGTCGGCCGCGGCGAAGGCATGGCCGCGCACGCCGTGGCCAGCGTTGAATTGCCTGACTGACGTGGCGAGCAAAGGAGACATTGGCTGGAAGCGGCGAGACGAATATGGCGAGCGCATCCAGGTCAAGGCCAAGAAGGTTGGCGACCGCTGGCTATTCCGCGTCAGGTCCAAGCGTTTCGATGAATGGGAGGATCATCCCTCGCCCCCGCTGGAGGATTGGCTGGAACTGCTCGACTGCGTTCGCCGCCGTATCCAGCGCAATCTGATCCCAGAGATTGAGGAGCAACTCCTCCTGAAATTTATCCGCGAACAGTTCCCTGGGGAGCATCCTTGAGACATTCACCCGCCATCCTTGTTTCAACGAGCAACGAACAACGCGGCGCGGAGTTCCGCGATTTCTCCACCAGCCTTTCCCACCACTACACCGAAGCCGTCACCGATGCAGGAGGCGTGCCGCTGCTGGCCCCCGTAGTGACCAACAAGAAACTGGTTGCCGAGATGGTCAAGCGATCCGACGGAGTGATGCTCACCGGCGGCGACGACCTGCAACCGGACCTGTACAATCCCGCCCTGCCCAAGGTCCTCAAGATAAAGGCAACAGGAGTCGATCCGCAGCGGGACTTGTTTGAATTCCTCCTAATTGAACAGACGCTCGAACAACGTAAGCCCCTGCTGGCCATCTGCCGCGGGCCGCAGGTGTTAAACGCAGCCTTGGGCGGCGGGCTCGTGACGGACATTCCCAGCGAATGTCCGGGCGCCTTGAACCATCAACGCAAGCCCGATGCCCACAAGCTCGTCCACACCGCCCAAATAGCAGAACGCTCTCTCATGCGGCGTATTTTCAAGAATTCAACCCTCCGCATCAACAGCGCCCATCATCAGGCCGTTGGCGAGCTGGCCCCTATGCTTCGGGCAACGGCGTGGACTAGGGATCACATTCCCGAGGCAATCGAGTTAACTCCGGAAGAAGCCCAGAACGCACCTTTCTTGCTGGGCATTCAGTTCCACCCGGAGCGTCTTTATAAAAAACATCCGGAATTCCTGAGGATTTTCACCACCTTCACGCGATCCTGCCGCCACTAAAGAGGCCACATGCCCGGGCGAAGATTTTGGTAGGGAAACTGGCTCAAGTCACTGCCGCAGGGACCGGGTGTGTCGACGGAAAAACTGCGTGCTGTGATGGGATCATACGCCCGCCGATGTGCAACAGCCGCCTTGACGACAATGACTTTCAGGCTTGCGGGATCAATGCCCTGACTTCTCCACTGGCCGAGGTCAAATGGAGCAGTCTTAAAAGTGGTCAACAGAACCAGCACGCCTTGGTGTCTCACCACCGCGCAAGGCCCCATCTCGGCATGACTGCCAAGCATCGAAGCTAAGTGGCTCTGTTTGTCTTCCAGCTCAAATCGACCATCACTGCGTGAAACCAACTCCACTTCCAAGGAAATCGGCCCAGGATCCATCACGCTACCCTTTCCGCCGATGGATAACTTTGCCTTCTGGCCAATCGCAACACTGCCCAGCGCAGTCACAGCTTGCGGATCATTGATGCAGATCGCAGCGTCCTCAATGGAATGGTCGACCAAGGCCCGAAGGCAGCATGTGCAGTCACCCGGCGCACCGCCACCAATGTTGTCGGCCGGCTCAACCAAGACCGTCAAGCCGCCCGCCCTTTCCCGCAAGTGGGGCATCACCGCGTCGAGAGATTCTTCATGTCCACGGGCGTCCTCCTTCAAGTCATCGGCAAGTCGTTCCAGTCTATCAAAGCACAACTCCGCCATCTCGCTTGATCCGGATGTGACCACCTGAAAACTGAGCCCCGTGTCCGGCGTATCAGCGAAGGCAAAGCCAGCCGCAATGTTCACCGCCCACACCTCAGAACTCTCCATTTCACGGGCGGCAGCCTCAAGAGCCCGCATTGGATTTTCACTGGTAGAGGTGCCAATCGGTGGAAGCAGTATTTTCGCCTGATGCAGGTGCATGCGTGGGCGGGTGGTGTGGAAACAATTTCCCAGCAACCTTCCTGCCCGAATGGCCGCTTCGCGCGCGTCCGTGTGTGGGTTTTCACGATAAGCGACGATGCATTCAGCATATCCTGCCATGGCCGCCGAAAAATTCGCATGCAAATCGCATACACCGAATACCGGAACCTGATTCCCCACAAGATTCCTGACTCTATACAAAAGTTCCCCTTCCACATCTGGGAATGAATGCGAAACCATGGCACCATGCAGGACGAGATACACCGCATCGCAATCGCCCTTCCACGCTGTTTCAAAGTCCACCCACCAAGCTTCAACCACCTCATCTTCAACCATCCCGCTGGGAACACACCGATAATCCGCGGCAGGAACAACATCCCACCCTTGTTTCTCAGCGAATTCCAATATCCCGCCCAGCGGCGAGGGGTCGCCAGCACAATCCATAAGCACTCGACCGCGCTTCACCTGAAAGTCCGCCAGCGATGACACCTCTTCCACGAAAGTGTGAGTCTCGTGAAACAACCCAGCCACCAAAATTCGTTTCACCGTTTCTCAATACGGGGACTCTGCCCGCATTTCACAGGATTCCATGCTTGGCAAACGCTTCCGTGACCGGCATCCCCGCAGCCAAGTCATCACGCACCTGATTTTCGCCCTCCACTTTATTGAGCGACAACTTCAACACCTCACTCGACACGGCCCGTGGAATCACAACCACCCCATCCTCATCCCCAACAATCAAATCACCATTCGTGATTTTGACCCCATCAATTGTGATCGGCCTTCCAATTTCCGCCACATCAATGCGGCCCTTGCTATCCGCTGGCGTCCGGCCAATCCCGAAAACCGGGAAATCCATCTTGTTCAAGGCCCACATGTCCCGGCAACAGGTGCTCATCACCACGCCACGCACGCCCTTCGCCATGCATGCCGTGGAAAGCAATTCTCCCCAAAATGCGCTCTGGCGGTTGTAGCCCGCATCGACAACCAGAACATCCCCTTCGCTCATGGAATCAATGGCGCCCATCTCCAGCTTGTAGGGTTCGGCTGGAATTTCATCCACGGCTATGGCACGCGCAGTGAACACTCGGCCGATCAGGCACCGTGCGGGAGTCAACGCCACAATATCCGAGCCGAGGGTTTGATGCCGGTACCCGAGCCCATCCAGAACATCGGCCACTACCGCGGAATAAAGTTGCTCCAACGTGGAAATGGAGTCGTGCATCAGGCGACCAGTGTGCTCCGGCGACACATCCCAGTCGAGGCCAGACTGGTGCTACATCTTGTCCGTGACCTCGATGCCCAACACGCCCAGCCCTTCCTTCAATACCCTTGCCGCGAGATCGCACAAGGTCAGCCGAGATGTCTGCGCATCACCGGATTGAAGAACAGGACAAGCTTCATAAAAACGGGCGTAGTGTCCCGCAAGTTCATACAGGTAGGTGCAGAGATAGTTGGGGCGGTATTCGGCCGCAACCTGCTCCAAGGCTAGGCCGAAGTTTAATAGATGCTTCGCCAGCGCGAATTCCTCGGGAGTGCTCAAGGAAATTTCTCCCGCTGAAACCTCATCCATACCCGCTTTGCGGAAAATACTCCGAATGCGGGTATAGGCGTACTGCAGATAAGGCGCCGTGTTGCCCTGCAACGCAAGCATCCTGTCCCAGTCAAAGATGTAATCGCTCTGGCGATTGTTTGATAGGTCGGCGTACTTGAGTGCTCCCAGACCCACAATGCGTGCGATCTCCCGCCGGGCCGCCCCATCCAAGTCCGGGTTTTTCTCGGTCACAACTGTAAACGCCCGTTCCTCGGCCTCGTCAAGCAGCGCGGCCAGCTTAACCACCTCGCCACTCCTTGTTTTAAACGGCTTTCGGTCGGGTCCCAAGATGGAACCGAACCAGACATGTTCCAAACTCGCTGAAACTTCGGGACGCCAACGGCGGTGAATGGCGAAGAGTTGCTGGAAGTGCAGCTGCTGCCGTCCATCCGTCACGTAAAGAATTTCATCCGGCAACCATTCACGTTGCCGATGTTGCAGGGTGGCCAAGTCTGTGGTGGTGTAGTTTGCAGCCCCATCGCTTTTACGCACGATGGCGGGCTGTCCCTTGAGTGGCGAATCATCCGGAAACTCCACGATCATCGCTCCTTCACTTTCCACGGCGATTTTGTTTTTCCGCAAATCCTCCACTACGCCAGCCAACTCATCATTGTAGAAACTTTCCCCCAACGTGTAGTCAAAACCCACGCCAAGGCGGCCATAAACCATATCAAACTGCTGTTGCGAAAGATCGATCATTTGCTGCCACAGGCTGAGATTTTCACTATCCCCTGACTGAAGCTTGAGTAGTTCGGCCCGCGCGGCGTCGCGCAACGATTCATCGCTATTGATAGCCTTGTAGATGCGCTCCATCTCAGCAATCGGATCCGCCTCCAAGGCCTCCTCATCCAGGATCGTTTTCCAGCCAAGCAGAAGCATGCCAAACTGGGTTCCCCAGTCGCCAATGTGGTTGTCCGTAACAACACGATGGCCCAACAGGCGCAGAATCCTCGCCAACGAATCTCCCAAAATGGTGGACCGGATATGCCCCACATGCATCGGCTTGGCGACATTGGGCGAACTGAAATCAATGACAATCGTCCGTGACGGAATCGCAGGCTCAAAAAAAAGCTGGTCACTGGATGCCGCCTCTTTCAACACCCCGCTGACCGCCTCCGGTTCCAAATGAAAATTCAGGAATCCGGGCCCGGCGATTTCCACCTTGGAACACCATTCGGAAACATCCAGGCGCGCCACCACTGCGCCGGCCAACTCCCGGGGATTCATCCTGCGCTGCTTGGCCAAAGCCATTAACGCGTTACTCTGGTAATCACCGAATTTAGGATCACACGGTCGCACCAAAACGCGCGAAGTATCGGCGTCAGGCAACTCCGCGGCGACCGCGACTTGCAAGGCGTTTTGGATGGAACGATGGATCACGGGCCCGGCCTAATGGTTGGCTTGGCGAATGATCTCCAGCATCGCCCCGGCATCCGGCGCACCTTCGAGCGCTTGGCGAAATTCCCGGTTGTGCATGCGCTTGGCGATGTTGGCCAGCGTGCTAAGATGCTTTTGAAATTGGCCCTTGGGCACGAGAAAGAGGACCACCAGCGTCACGGGCTGGTTATCCAGTGCATCGAAATTGATCCCTTCGGAGGAGCGGCCCAGCGCTCCCACTTCCATGTCGATCAAATCCGTCGACGCGTGGGGAATTCCAATGCCAAAGCCGATGCCCGTGCTCATGGACTTCTCCCGCCGTTTCACTTCCTCGATGATCGCATTGCGGTCGGTGGCGGGCAAAGCGCCGCCATCCACCAGTTTGTCGATCAATTCATCGATCGCTTCCCAGCGGTCGGAAGCTTTCAATTCCGGGATAATCCGGTCCTCCTGAATGATTTCGCTCAGCGTCATGTTGGCAAAAGCCGCGCCATTACGCGCGGAAAGGCGGGGTTATTCAAGGACGAATCACGGGTGACAATCGCCCCCATGCCCATTGACCCATCTCCGAAAGGCTCGCCCCCCACCAGCCAAAGGCGTCCGCCAACGCCACGCTTCCCGTAAGCAGCGGAACGGCAATGAGCAAAACCAGCACATTTCCAAGGAAGATGATGGCAGCGGAAAACAGCCGGCCCTGGGAGGTGATGTCGGGTTGCCGTGTCTGGAGCACGTGCCAAGTAAGTGTGACGTGAAATGCATAAGCCGCCCCCAGCAAGGTGTGAAATGCCGCCATCGGCAGTGCTCCGCCCCAACCCCATAGTCGATTGCCCAGCACAAAGATCCCCGCAATCCCCAAGGCATAGAGGGGAAAAAAATAAGGCGCAAGGGTGATGAGAAAATTATCCTTGGTGACCAGCACATGACCACCGTTGGAAGAGATCTTCATGCCCTTGACTCGCCCACCGCACAGCCAAGTCCATATCGCATGAGTGAACTCGTGCCCAAAGACATAAACCCACATGGGCTTGGGTAGCAGCGTGTAAATCGTCAACCAACTCACCGCACCCGTCAGCAGCGGTACCCACGCAGTGTCCGTGCCACCCGCCATGCGCAGTGTTTTATACAAAGCCATGCCTCCGCTAACGCAAACCGGCACCAATAGCACGGCGAAGACAAGTTTCCAAACCTTGGGCCTCCCTGGCACACGGCGAGTCAAACAGAAATCCACCGTCATGGCGAGATTTGAATGGAAACGTTTGGCGACGGGCTCTAACGTCGCGCCAATGACTTCGGATGAGGCTCTGCAAATTTTCCGGGACACAGGCGCATGGTTGGACGGACATTTTATCCTGCGCAGCGGCAAGCATAGCCGGCAGTTTTTCCAGTGTGCCCTAGCACTGCAGCAAATGCCGGTGGTGGAAAAACTGGGAGCAGCGCTAGCAGCTCGTGTCCGGGATTTGCGCCCCACCACGGTGGTATCACCGGCGATGGGGGGTCTGGTGATTGGCCAAGAAGTGGCGCGACAACTGGGAACACGTTTCATTTTTCTCGAAAAAGAAGATGGGGCACTCGCGCTTCGGCGCGGATTTGAAATTGAGGACGGCGAGAGAATCCTGATCGTGGAGGATGTCGTCACCGCCGGCGGGCGCGTGCGCGAAACCATGGATATTGTCAGGCAACACTCCGGCGATATTGTGGGCGTTGCGCTGGTGGTGGATCGGTCCAATGGCTTGGTGGATCTTGATGTGCCCACGGAAAGCCTCATGCGCATGGAGGTGGAAACCTTTGCCCCGGACGCCCTGCCGGAGGACTTAAAAAAAATCCCGGTCAGACACCCAGGGAGTAAATAAACAGGCCGCCATGCACGTCCATACTGACGATGTTCAAAAAGCACATCACGAGCGGTCGGCTCATGGGGTTGGCACTTCTAGCTTTTTTGGGTGCAAGTTGTGGCCCCAGCCAATATACCCCTTCACCTTCGGATACCCATAACATGGAAACCCCAAAGGATTCACCCTCAGCGCCCAATGGCAAAACCAAGGTTGCCACCCTTGGCGGGGGATGTTTTTGGTGTGTCGAGGCCGTATTTGAACGTATTCGCGGTGTCGAGGCCGTTATATCCGGTTATGCCGGCGGTCGGGTGGAAAACCCCACCTACGATGCAGTTTGCACCGGTGCCACCGGTCACGCTGAGGTTTGCCAAATCCATTTCAATCCGGAAGAGATCTCTTTTGAAACCTTGCTGGAGGTGTTCTGGCTGACGCATGACCCCACCACTTTGAATCGCCAAGGCAATGACGTGGGCACTCAGTATCGATCAGTCATCTATTATCACGATGAATCCCAGAAAGAGACCGCGGAGAAATCCATCGCCAAGGCCGGAGGAAAATTTGAAAACAAGATCGTGACGGAACTGGCTCCGCTGCCCAAATTCTACGAAGCCGAGAAATATCATCAGGATTATTTTGCAAAAAATCCGGATCAGCCATACTGCGCGGTCATCATTCCGCCCAAGCTTGAGAAGATCAGGGGAATGGAGTTTTTCAAGCCTTAGCCCGATCATAAAATTGCGCCGTTTCCTTGACGAAACCGGCCTCCTCCACTCTAATCTCCTGACATGAAGAAGATCATCCAATCCCTCATCTGCCTCTCCTTGTCTGGACTGGCTGCCGCCGATGAGCCACAACCGAAGGCGCTGAAGAAAATCCGCCCCGTACCCGCCCCGGCCATCAAACAAGTTCCCCGCGAGATTGCCGCTGAGCATTTTCAAAAACTATTAAAGCAAAGGCTGGAGCTGAAAAACCCCAATGTGGTGATCCGAAAACAAATCCCGCGCCTGAACGCGCCAGAGCCCTTGATTATTCCCCCGCAGCAGCTTTGGGGTGGCCCCGTTCCGCCTCTTCAGAACGGACTGGCTCGGCCCAGCACCACCAGCCTACCCCCTTTCCAAGCCAAGAAACAAGTGGAAGCGGTCATGCTTCTCGATGGCAGCCACATGCAGGGCAAGTTCATCTCTTATGATGACAAGACCGGTCTCACGTGGCGCCATCCCAACATGAAGTCGGACTTGGAAATTGACCCCAAAGGGATTGCCCGTGTCACCTTCGCCCCGGCCAAGAATACCACCGCCAAGCCCGCCCGCGCGCGCGTCCGACTCATCAACGGCGACACTCTTGACGGTGACCTGGCCGAGATGAACGACAAACACCTCATCCTTTCCACCTCCTTTGCAGGTCGGCTGGCCGTTAACCGGGCTGCCGTACAAACCCTCATTCCCGGCGAGACTGCGGGGACGGCCTTTTACGAAGGCCCCAAGGACGCGAAGAAATGGACCTTTACCAACTCCAATGCCGTGAATTTCCAGGGCGGCTTCAGGCCCGGCCCTCTGCCCCCCGCTGTTCAGCAACAACTCAAGGCACGTTCCCAAGCCAAATGGACCCTCAAGGACGGAATCCTCACCAGCAGCGGCTCCGGCGCCCAAGTCGGCCGTGAGTTTGACAAGATTGGTGACAAGACCAACCTCGAGTTTGATGTCCAGTGGAACAGCTCCCTCAGCCTTTACGTTTGCTTGCTGACGGATAATTTGAAGAGCTACAGTATGGGCAACTCATATTGCCTGCGCATTTCCCAGACCAGCGCCTACATGTACCGGTACGAAAATGCAAACGGTCGCCGCCGGACCAGTCGTCTGGGCAGCACCGTGCGCTATAACATCAGCGGCGCGCCCCGCGCCCACGTCTCGATTCGTGTCGACAAAACCAAGAAACGCATTGTGCTTTATATCAACGGCAAACAAGCCGGCCTATGGAACGATCCCGGCAAATTTGTTTCCAAGAAAAACGGTATCCTTTTTTCCGCACGAACCAGCAACCCGATGGCCATTGCCAACATCAGGCTTAGCGAGTGGAGCGGCCAGATTCAGCAGGCCGGCGACAACAGTATCGGTGACGGAAAGGAGGACTTCCTCCGACTGGTCAACAACGACACGCTGACCGGCCAGTTGATGGACATCAAGCGCGGCAGAATCGAGTTTAAGCCCGAGTTTGGGGAGGTCATCCCCATCCCCATCGAGCGTGTGAACCTCATCCGGTTGGCTGATCCCGCCAAGGATCCCGCCGACGCCCAAAACCCCGTCCGGGCCAAGCTTCGCGGCCGAGGCCAAATCACCGCCACTCTCAAGTCTTGGAAGGATAACAAAGTCATCCTTTCCAGCCCATCCCTAGGCGAGGCCACCGTGGAAGCTACCGCCATCGACTCCATTGACTTCAATCTTGGCAAGAACAACCAAACCCAAACCGCTTCCGTCCCCGCGGTCAATCTACCACCCCGCAATAACCCGGCCGGCGTCATCAACATAAACGGCATCCAGCTTCCGGAGCAAAAATTGGACTTGAGAATCAACGGCGCCCGCATCGAGGTGCTTCCCCTCGCCCCCATTGTTCCAAAGAAAAAGCGTTAGCCAACGTTCCACCAGTTGACCCCGGTTCAGCACTCAGGTAGGCTTCTTGCATGAGGAGAGCCGGTCCATTCTTCACCACCGTGCTGTGTGCAGCCAGCCTGTACGCGAACAAGGTTATTGTCCCCCAGCGGCTGGTATCCCCCAGCGCGCCAATTGTCCGAACAGCACCGGTGGCCCGGATCTCCGTTGAACATGTCCAGTTCCTTAACGGGGACCGACTGCAGGGAAAACTCATCGGATTCAATCCAAAGCAAGGCTTGGTCTGGAGACATGAGGGCATCAAGCCAGACCTCAACATTGACCCCGCCATGCTCCGCAGCGTCCAGCTGGTTACCAAGCCCGCGGCCATTCCCGGCCGTGATCGAGCCCGCCTCACCAATGGCGACGAGCTTCCCGGGAAAATCGTCGAACTCAACGAAGGGCAGCTCACATTTGAAACCTCATACGCCGGTAACCTGCAAATTAAACGCCCCCAACTCAGCGCCCTGCTGCCCGGCGAAACCTCTGGCGAGGCCATCTATGAAGGCCCCACGGATGCCAACGGCTGGGTCAACCAGGTCAATGGGAAAATCAAGAATCAACCCTCCGCCTCCTATTGGCATTTCAAGAATGGCGCCTTCCACAGCCAAGGCTCCAGCGTCGTTATCGGCCGCCATCTGCCCGACCTTCCTGATCGCGTGAACTTTGAATTTCAAGCGTCATGGGCTTCATCCCTAAGCCTGTACATCAACCTTTTCACCGACCGGTTCACCGGCTACAGCTCAGGAAACTCCTACTGTATGCGTCTCACCCAATCCAGCGCGCGCATGTACCGATACCAAAACAACGGGCAAGGCAGCTCCTCCCGCAGCATTGGCTCGACCAAATCCTTCAACATTCCCGAGGTCCACTCTAATCGCACGGCCCACATCTCTATCCGCGTGGATCGCCGCCAAAAAAAAATCGCCCTCATCGTCAACGGACGTTTCATCAACCAATGGTCCGACACCTTGGACTTTGCAGGGCGCGGCAATGGCCTGATGTTCACCACTCGCACCAGCGCTGCCATGACCTTGAGTCGCCTTCGGGTCAGCAAGTGGAACGGCAGCCTCCCGGGTCTTGTGAAATCAGGCGGGGCGGCTGGAAGCAACGACCACATACAATTGACCAATTCCGATTCCCTCAGCGGCAAGCTACTTACCATCAAAGCGGGCAAAGCTTCCCTCAACAGTGCTTTTGGGCAGGATATGAAAATCCCTCTCGCCCGAATCAGTGTGATTCAGCTGGCAAACCCCGCACCATCCGCCGCCGCGCCAAACACTGTCCGACTAACCCTCGCTAACCACGCCCGTGTCACCGCCCGGCTCATCGAATGGAGTGAAGGAAAAGTCAAGATCCACCACCCCGCCATTGGCAACCTCACCCTCGATAGCGCCGCAATCCGGCTAATCGATTTTGTCAACCAACCGCAAACCAGTGCCCCAACCACGAGTCGGGCACAACCCGAACTTATCGAGCTGCAGGAAGCCGTTCGCATTCATGAAGATGTAGAGGCTGAGCTGATCCAGAAAATCGAGCGGTAGTCCGGCATTTGCCGCCCTCATGCGCATCTGTTACTCTCCCCGCGCATGGCCCACTACTCTTATCGTGAATTTCTGAACCATCTCGAAGCTGCTGGCGAACTTCGGCGCATTCGGCAGGCTGTCGCCACCGAGCTGGAAATCACCGAGATCGCCAATCGCGAGATGAAAAAAACCGGTGGTGGGCAGGCCCTCCTTTTTGAGCAGCCCACGGTCAACGGCACGCCCGCCTCCATCCCCCTCGCCATCAACACATACGGCAGTGAAAAACGCATGGCCATGACCCTCGGCCGCGACTCTGTCGCGGATGCCGCCGCCGAATTGAACAAACTCGTCAAGGCCAAGCCTCCCACCAATCTCGGCGAGGCCTTCAAGCTTCTGGGCACAGCTCTGGATCTTCGCCATGCCAAACCAAAGAAAGTCAACGACGGACCCTGCAAAGAGGTCATCCATAAATTTGAATCAAAGGAAAACGAGACTGGGGATTTCCCGACCCTATTGAATCTCCCCATCCAACAATGCTGGCCACAGGACGCCGGGCGTTTCATCACCCTCCCTTGTGTCGTTACTCATGATCCTGACACCGGAGAGAGAAACCTCGGCATGTACCGCATGCAGGTGTTCGACGGACAAACCACCGCCCTCCACTGGCAGTTGCAAAAGGTCGCCGCCCGTCACGGTCGCCGCTATTACGAGAAGGGCGAGCGCATGCCTGTCAGTGTTTTTCTGGGCGGCGATCCAGTTTACGCCTTTTGCGCCAGCGCGCCTTTGCCCGATGGACTTGATGAACTTCTCCTGGCCGGCTGGCTCCGCCAAAAATCCGTGCCGTTGATTAAATGCGAAACCAACGACCTTGAAGTACCCGCAGATGCAGACATCATCCTCGAGGGCTATGTCGACCCCACAGAACCCCTGCGCGACGAGGGCCCGTTCGGCGATCACACCGGCTACTACACGCTCCCGGAAAAATATCCGGCCTTCCATCTCACCGCCATCACCCACCGTCGCGAGCCCGTCTATCCCAGCACGATCGTCGGCCAGCCGCCGATGGAAGACTTCTACCTCGGCACCGCCAGCGTCCGGCTCTTCCTGCCCATTCTGAAGATGAACTTCCCTGAATTGGTGGACCTCGCCTTGCCCGCCGAAGGCGTCTTCCACAACCTCGTTTTTGTCAGCATCAAGAAGACCTACCCCATGCAGGCCTTCAAGATCATGCACGGCCTATGGGGCGCGGGCCAAATGATGTTTGCCAAGTATATCATCGTGGTCGACGACGACGTGGACGTGCACAATACCAGCGAAGTTCTCTTCCGCCTTGGCGCCTGTACAGATCCCCAACGGGATGCCCTCTTCACCCGTGGCCCTGCGGATGTTCTGGATCATGCCACCACTGATCTAGCCATCGGCACCAAGCTCGGCCTTGACGCCACCCACAAACTTCCCGGCGAAAGCGGCTTCCACCGTGACTGGCCGCCCATCATTAAAATGGACGAAGCCGTAAAGAAAAAGGTGGATGAAATTCTTGGATCTGTCCCAAACGAGGATAGTTAATCCGATACAGGGAAATTATCTCTGTGTTCCCTGCGTCTCTATGGTAAAACCCGCCCATGCGAACTCTCATTCTTACCGTGGGACTGATAGTCACTGCCTTGTCTTCACAGGCAGCCAAGCCAAATATCGTCATGATCCTAGTGGATGATTTGGGATATTCCGACCTGTCCTCATTCGGCGGCACCGATATCCAAACGCCAGCCATCGACAAGCTCATGAACTCCGGATTGAGGTTTGACCAATATTATTCCAACTGCACCGTCTGCACACCCACGCGCGCATCCCTTCTGACCGGACGTTACCCCGATATAGTTGGCGCCCCCGGAGTGATTCGACAATGGGATAAGGACAGTTGGGGCTACTTCAAGCCAACTGGGCCGACCTTGCCCGAGCTGATGCGCAAGGCCGGCTATCACACCGCCATGGTGGGCAAATGGCACTTGGGGTTTGAGTCACCCAACATTCCGAATGACCGCGGCTTTGACTTCTTTCACGGTTTTCTGGCGGATATGATGGATGACTACTGGACCCATCTTCGTGGCGGAGTTAACTGGATGCGCCTCAACAAGGAAGAAGTGAAACCCAAGGGCCACGCCACGGAAGTGTTCACTCGCTGGGCCATTGACTACATCAAGGAACAAACCGCCAGTAAAAAGCAGCCCTTTTTCCTCTACCTTGCCTACAATGCTCCCCATTTCCCCATCCAGCCCCCCAAGGATTGGCTGGAAAAAGTGCAAAAACGAGAACCGCAACTCGACAAAAAGCGCGCCACCAACGTCGCGTTTGTTGAACACATGGATCACGAGATCGGCAAGTTTCTTGACGCCGTCAACGAGCTCGGCATCGCCAATGACACTCTCATTGTCTTTTCCTCCGACAACGGCGGATCCATTCCTCACGGTGCCCTGAACGGCAAGTTGCGAGGAGGCAAACAAGACCATTGGGAAGGAGGCATCCGTGTTCCAACCTGCGCCGTGTGGCCCGGCACCATTCCTGTTGGCCGCACAAGTGCCCCGGGAATCACGATGGATCTTCTGCCAACTTTTTGCGAAATAGCGGGGGCCAACGTAAAACACGAAATTGATGGTCAAAGCCTGGCCAACGTCCTGCTCAAAGGGGGCAAGGGTGATCCCCACCGGACCCTTGTGTTCGTTCGCCGCGAAGGCAACCGTCGTTATCAAGGAAGAGCTTACTACGCCATTCGTAAAGGCCCCTGGAAACTCCTACAGAACAATCCCTTTGAACCCATGAAGCTGGTGAATCTCGAGAAAGATCCCGCCGAGAAAAACCCCTTGCCGTTAAACAGTAAAATTGCCAACGAGTTGACACGCACGCTTATGGATCATATTCAAAAAGCAGGCGCCACCCCATGGCGAAAGCCAAATCGATAGAAATAATTCTGGCTGTCGCGGAAAACCAGCCGAACCCGTCCTGCCGCAAGGGAAAACCAAAACCGCATGAAAGACCCGTTTGAAAATATAACGAACCGCATCCGTTCCTTTATTGACGGCGGCCAAGATGATTTTGATGATCTGGCCCAAGCCCTCTTCGCCCTGCAATACGAGCACGTCATTCCCTACCGTAATTTCTGCGAATCACGAAGCATCACTCCCGGCAGCTCCAAGGTCATTCCTGCCATCCCAAGCACCGCATTCCGGGATTACGAAGTTACCAGTCTCGACACTGACGACCGTTCAGCCACATTCCATTCCAGCGGCACAACCACCCAAACTCCCAGCCGAAATTATCATAACCACGCCTCACTCAAGCTCTACGAACATTCCTTAACCACCACTTACTCGAAAAACCTAACCGCCACTCCCCGCACCCTTTCTCTCACTCCAGCCCCAGCCAGCGCCCCTCACTCTTCGTTGGTCCATATGCTGCGGGCTGTCCAAGTCAACCCCATCTTCACTGGTGCATCCACCCCGACTGGCTGGAAAGTAGACACCGCCACCACCCTGAAAGAAATTCAGGCCAGCGATGCCCCCATCACCATCATGGGAACCGCGTTCTCTTTCGTACACCTTTGCGACGAGATCACCCCCATCTCGTTGCCTCCGGGCTCACAAGTCATGGAAACCGGAGGCTACAAGGGGCAGTCCCGGGAACTGGGCATGGCCGATCTCCACGCACTTATCACGGAAAAACTTGGTATTCTCCCCAGCCAAATCGTTCGCGAATACGGCATGTGCGAACTTAGTTCGCAAGCCTACGCCACAAGGGACGGTCACTTCCGTTTTCCCCACTGGGCCAAGACTCGAATTGTCTCCCCGGAAACAGGCCGCGAAGTCGCATCCGGCCAAACCGGAATTCTGGAAGTCATCGACCTTGCCAGCACTCGCTCAGTCCTCGCCATTCGCACTGGAGATCTCGCCATTCGTCACAGCGAGGACTTCGAACTCCTCGGGCGCGCAGCTTCAAGCGATCCCCGCGGCTGTTCTTTAAATGCAACCGATCTCGACAGCAGCCGTGCCCGTGAGGCACGGTCACCCCATCATGGCCCCGCTTGATCTGCCAAACTATTTCCTGATCGATATCCCCACCGAGGCGCGCCTCAACCCAGCCATGCTGCGAGAGGCGCTCCGGCAGATTAAGCGAAACCGCCGCCAATACATTCGGGACATGTCCACCGACGACGTGGTGAAGATTCTCGCACGTCTTGCTGACAACTGGCGTGACGACCTTTTTCCCTTTCGCCAACACGCCTTGGAGCATGGCCCAAAGCAAATGGGATTCTCACGGGAAACGTTGAGCCGCGGACTGGACCAGTTCTTTGAGCGAATCACCGAAGACAGCCTGCACAATCTTCTCGCACAGGAATTCGGGGATGCCCGCAGACTCGATACCCCCGCCCCCATTCCCGAGGAGCGTGTTGAAAACCGAATGGCTCTTGCCATTGGCCCCGAGCTCATCGGCCACATAACCGCTGGCAATCTCCCCTGCCCCGCGCTCATGAGCATGATCCACGGCCTGCTCATCGGCTCCGCTCAATTCATCAAGTGCGCCCGTGCCACGGGCTTTCTACCTCGATTGTTTGCCCACTCCATCTATGAAGCCCACGGCAAGTTTGGCGCCTGCATCGAGATCGCCGAGTGGGAGGGAGGCCAGAAAGATCTGGAACAGGAATTGTTCGAGGAAGCCGATTGCATCACGGCAACGGGTCGTGACGAAACCCTTGCAGATATTCGTTCGCGCCTGCCGCAAGGCACCGCATTCCTTGGGCATGGTCATCGTGTCAGCTTTGGATTCCTGACCAAGGATGTAACCACCCGCGCCTTGGCCCGCGAGCAAGCCAATCTTGCCGCCGATGATATTGCCGCTTGGAATCAGCTCGGCTGCCTGTCCCCACATGCATACTACGTGCAACGAGGCGGCGCACATGGAGCGGAGAAATTTGCCGAGCTCTTAGCTGAAGCACTGGCGGAAAAGGAATCCACCGAACCCCGCGGCGAACTCACGACCGCCGATGCCGCGAACATCGCCGATCTCCGATCACTCTATGAAACGCGCGCCGCCAATGTCGGCGATGTCCGGCTCTGGCAAAGCGAGGAATCCACGGCTTGGACCGTAATCTATGACCGCGAACAAATCTTTCGCCCCTCCTGCCTCAATCGCTTCGTCTTTGTGAAGGAAGTCGAGGATCTTGAGGAAGCCCTGCGAACCGCAGAAATGATCCGTGGCCAAGTCAGTACGGTTGGCCTGGCCGCGACCAAGCTCGATGCTGCCGACCTAGTACGTCAACTCGCACACTGGGGCGTCACCCGCGTATGCCCCATCGGTCAAATGCAAAATCCGCCCCTTACTTGGCGCCACGATGGCCGCCCCGCGCTGGCCGATTATGTACGCTGGACCGACTGGGAACTGTAATTCAAAAACCACCTACAATGAAAGTTCAGTTAAAAAAGACCTTTCAATTCGAGGCCGCCCATTCGCTGCCCAAGTTGCCACCCAGCCACAAATGCCACCGCCTGCATGGGCATAGTTTTAAGGTGGATGTGATCGTGGAGGGCCAGTGTGACCCGGAATTGGGCTGGCTCGTGGATTATGCGGACATCGCAAACGCATTCGAACCATTCTGGAAACAACTCGACCACAATCATCTCAACGCAATTGAAGGGCTGGATAACCCCACCAGTGAGAATATCGCCAAGTGGATCTGGGACCGCCTCCACCCTTCGCTGCCACAACTCACGGCCATCGAGGTGGCGGAAACCTGCAACGCAAGTTGTGTCTACAGAGGAGAATGACTAGCCCATCCGCCGGCCTTGGCAAATTGCCAGCCCCCCACTAGATTCCCTCTATGCCCACGCGATACGCCCATGTGAACATCATCGCCGCAGACTGGAAACGACTGTGCACTTTCTATGAACAGGTGTTTGACTGCGAACCGGTCAGTTCCGAACGCGACCATCATGGCCCACACATTGATGCTTTGACAGCAGAGCCAGGCCTCCGCATTCGCGGCCGTCATATGCGCGTGCCAGGCCATGGCGAAAATGGGCCCACCATCGAGATTTTTACTGCCAACGAAAGCGCCCCGGACACCCCCAAAAAGCTTACCCATCCGGGCTTTGCGCACCTGGCCTTCGAGGTGGATGACGTAGATTCAAAACGCATCCAAATCAAGGAACTTGGCGGCTCGGACTATGGTGACCTTGTTACCATCGACATTCCCGGCGCGGGCAAATTGACCCTGATCTACATGACCGATCCGGAGGGGAATATCGTTGAGCTGCAAAAGTGGCATTAAACTGAAGTGTTAGCCGTTGCGCCGAACTGGCCATGCCGTGTAAACTGGCTGCGCTGCATGAAAAATCGCTGCTTTCCCGCAATTGCCCTCACCTCATTTTTGGCCTTTGGCGCTCACGCGCAGTTGGTGCCCCCGCCCCCCAAGCCCATCGTAGGCGCAAGACACCCCGCGCTTTCCCCCAATGGCAAGAGCTTGGCGTTTGTTTACCGGGGAGACATTTGGGGTGTCAGTTCGGCGGGAGGCCGAGCCATGCCATTAACTAGCCATTTGGAACTGGATGCCTACCCGATCTTCTCTCCGGACGGCAAATGGATCGCTTTTGGCAGTCTGCGGAATGGGAACTGGGATATCTTTATCATGCCGGCCATCGGTGGGCCGGCGATGCAGTTGACTTGGCATTCTGGCCATGAAATTCCGTTTGGCTGGAGCCCTGACAGCCGCAGGATCAGTTTTTCGGCAAAACGCAACCCGCCGCGCTATGGAATTTTCACGGTCGACATCCAGACGCGCCGCACCGGCCTTGTTTGCGAGGATTATGCGATCATGCGCTATCCGCGCTGGTCGCCGAATGGCAAACAAATGGTGTATGGCCGTTTTGGCTTCCCCTGGTACCGGCCCCGTTACACCGGGTCGGCAGCTGCCCAGATCTGGTTGTGGGATACCGTCAAAAACCAGCGCGCGATTGTCCCGGACACCGACAACCAACGGCAGCATCTTTACACACAATTCACACCCGACGGAAAAAAACTTCTCACCGTGACGACGGATGAAGCCACACCCAACAGCCCTCTCTTGAGCAAGAAACTACCTCCACTCAAGGATACACCCGCAATGACACCCAACCTTTGGCTCATTAGCCTTGATGGCAAACGGGAGCAACTAACAAATTTAAGCGGAGATGCGGTCCGTTACCCCAGCATGGCCAAGAACGGTGATATTGCCTTTGAGTATAAGGACGGCATCTGGATGCTGCCCAAGGGCGCAGACAAGCCAAAGCGCATCCCCCTTTTGGCCCTGACCGACTCCAAGCGCAACCCAAGCCATTACGAACGAATTGTCCGGGGCGTAACCGAGGCTGAACCGTCACCGGATGGAAAACACATGGCCTTCGGCTTGAAGGGAGATATTTGGGTGGTCAGGTCCGCCAAGCCCAAGGGCAATGAAAAAGACCTCGCGGAACGCGCACGCCGACTAACCCGATGGGCTGGCGACGACTCCGACTTCTCGTGGTCTCATGACAGCAAGAAGATATATTTTACCAGCGATCGTGAGGGCAACAATCGCATCTACGAAGTCACGATCGCCAACCGCACCATCCGCCCCCTCTGGAAACGGCAGGAGGATGTTACCCGCCTGCGAATGGGACCGGACGGCAAATTTCTTTTTTGCTGGGTTGCCGGCCCCGAGGGTGGCCTGCATCGAATTGATTTAAAGGATTCTGCGGTGAAGCGCATCATCAAGGTTCCCGGCACACATTCAAGAGGGCAAGGCGGTGTGGATTACGAATGGTCGCCTGACCTCAAGTGGATCGCCTTTACCCGGCGCGGTAAGAGCGGCTCCTACAACATCTGGATCACTCCTTACGAAGGCGGCAAGGAGTATAATATCACCCTGCTAAACGCCACCCACAGCAACCCCGCTTGGTCTCCTGATGGCCGCTACCTTTTTTTCCAGAGCAACCGCAGTGGAGACGGCCTTTATGCAGTCGCGTTGCGTGAAGAGGATTTCCACGAAAACGGCGAATTGAAATTTGCCAAGCCCAAAGGGGATTTGGACATCAAGATAGATTTCAATAACATCCACCGGCGAATCCGCAAGGTGTCCTCACAAAATCCGGATGCCGATTTGAACATCATGGATGACGGCCGGATTTTCTTCCTTTCCGGCAACAATGTCTGGAAACTCAACTACGATGGCAGCGAAAGCAAAAAGATGACCGACGGCGGTGGACATGTTGCCTTCCGGGTCATGCGCAAGCGCAACGAGGCCACCTTTATGAAAGGGGGCGAAATGTTTCTTTTAAGGCTTGGCGGCGGGCCGCCCCTCCGCATCACTTTTGCCGCTGAGTGGACTCAGGACATCCGTGCTGAACGACTGGCCTCATTCCAGCAATTCTGGCGCACATATCACCACCGGTTTTACGATGCCTCATTCCACGGACGGGATTGGAAAACCCTGCGCGACAAGTATGGTCGCCGCCTCTCGTCCGTGGACACCGACGCGGAATTTGCTGCCCTTCTCTCCATGCTCGTTGGCGAACTCGAGACCTCCCACTGCGAGGTCACGGCCAAGCCACCGGCCGGCCCCAAGCCGACTACCCCCCACTTGGGACTCGTTTTCGACTATTCCCACCAAGGCACCGGCATCAAGATCAATAGTGTCCCTGCCGGTTCCCCCCCGTCATTTGAAAAAACACGCATCAAGCCCGGCGAATATCTCCTTGGGATCAACGGAGAATTGGTCACTTGCAACGAAAAATTGTACGATTGGCTCAATCGGTTTGACGGCAAATATATCGAGCTGTTGGTCAATTCCGCACCCAAGCGCGACGGCGCGAGAACGGTCCGTTACAAACTTTTGACTTGGAAGGGTTTCAGCCAGCTCAACTACCGCAACCAGGTCGCCAAGGCACAGGATTTTGTAGCCAAAAAGTCCGGTGGGAAAATCGGCTATGTCCACATTCCAGGCATGGGCGAAACCGACCAACGGCAATTTGAGCGGGAAGTCTACGAATACATTCAGGACAAGGACGCCATTATCTTCGACGTGCGCTTCAACGGCGGCGGACGGATCAGCGACAACCTCATCGACATGCTGGAACGCAAACAACACGGAATATACGTGCCCCGGGATGGTGCGCCCGAGCCCGCGCCTGGTCGCGCCTGGCACAAGCCCATCGTGGTCATCATGAATGAACACAGCTATTCCAACGCGGAGATGTTTCCGTATGCCATCCGTCAACGAGGCCTCGGCCGACTGGTTGGCATGCCGACGCCTGGCTATGTGATCTGGACCTCCACCTTCACCCTGACCAATGGCACGCGCTGCCGAATCCCCGGCCGAGGTGTGTGGCGCATGGATGGGACCAACATGGAAAACCAGGGCGAAAAACCCGATCTCCAAGTATGGATGACCCCCGCCGAATGGCTGGAAGGAAAAGATCCGCAACTGGAAAAGGCCATCGAAATGCTGCAGACACCACGACCCACCGCCGGCAAGTAGAATGGCCACCAACCAGGAGCTCATCGAACAATGGTGGAAAGAAGAAGCACCGTTGCTCCCCTTGCTTCACGCCTTCCACGACCGCGACGGATTCATAAGTGAAGAAGCCATCCGCGCGGTGGCGGACGGGTTGAAGATTCCCGTGGCCGAGGTGTTCGGCACGGTCACTTTTTACCACCACTTTGCACGAAAGGCGCCCGGGCAGGCTGCGCCGCGCGTGTGCACCGGGCCGGCTTGCAAATACTTGGGCGCACCGGAGCTTTTGAAATCCCTCGAGGGCGCAACTCCGATGGCTTGTGCCGGCCGCTGCGATGACGGCGTGCCGGTGTTGCAAGGGCACGAGGTGCGCGTAGGACGGACGGCGGATTCACTGGAGAAGACACCATCCCCGTTGCCGCCGCCCAATCCAGGCAACGTGGAGGAATGCGTGTTCGCCCACATCCGCGAGCCGGAGCGCAACACGATGGAGGGCTATCGCGGTTACGAGGCGCTGGAGAAGGCGCGGGGGATGTCGCGGGCGAACTTGCTGGCACTCATCACGGACAGTCATTTGGCGGGGCGCGGGGGCGCTGGGTTTCCCACGGGCAAGAAATGGGAGATGGTCGAGCAGGCGGAGGGCGAGCCGAAGTCGATTGTGTGCAACGCCGACGAGGGCGAGCCGGGATGTTTCAAGGACCGTGCGATCCTCGACTATGACCCGCACGCGGTCATTGAGGGCATGGCCATCGCTGCGCACGCGACGGGGGCGACGAAGGGGTTCATTTATTTGCGCTACGAGTATCCCGAAACTTTCCAGATCGTCGAGCGCGCCATGGCGGAGGCGGAGGAACTTCTGGGCGACGGCTTCAAGCTGTATCTGCGGCGTGGCGGCGGGGCGTACATTTGCGGCGAGGAGGGTTCGCTTTTAAACAGCCTCGAGGGCAAGCATCCCTTCCCGCGCAACCGGCCGCCGTTCCCCGTGACGCACGGCTACAACGACCTGCCCACCGTCGTGAATAATGTCGAGACACTGGCGTCGGTGGCGCCCATCGTGATGAAGGGCGCGGAGTGGTATCGCGGATTGGGCCTGGGCGAGCACGCGGGGACAAAGCTGGTCAGCGTGTCCGGCGACATCCAGCGGCCGGGGAATTTCGAGGCGCCATTTGGGCTGCCGTTGCTGACGCTTTTGAATGAATGGTGCGGCGGCGCGCCGGAGGGCCGGAGCATTCAGGCGGTGACGATGGCGGGGTTGTCCGGCGGCTTCCTCGCGGGCGACGATCTCGACGTGACGCTCGATGAGCCGTCCATTCGCGCGAAGGGCGCGTTCCTTGGGGCGGCGGGCATCATGGTGTTTGACGACACGCGCGACATGGTGGAGGTGGCGCACTGCGCGATGGAGTTTTTCGCGGAAGAATCCTGCGGCAAGTGTTTCCCCTGCCGCATCGGCACACAGCGACTCACCGAGCGACTCAATGGCGCGGCCGGTCCTGCCGATGAAACGAAGTGGCGCGAGGAGGTGCATGACATCGGCCGGACAATGATGGCCACCAGCGCGTGCGGCCTGGGCGTCGCGGCGCCGAACATCACGGAGAGCCTTGTTAAATACTTCCCGGAGCAGGTGGCCGCGAGCTTGAAAAACGGCCGCTGATCTGCCACAAACTCTCCCCCGATGATTGCCGAGGTCAAACCAACGGCGACGGCCACGTTGACGCTCGATGGCGTGGAGGTTTCCTTCACCGAGGGCGAGACGATTTACGAGGTGGCCGAGCGCGCGGGACGCGAGGTGCCGACGCTGTGCTACGACGCGCGGCTGGAGGCCTTCGGCGGCTGCCGCCTGTGCGTGGTTGAGGTGGATGGCATGCGCGCGCCCGTGGCTTCCTGCACCACGCCCGCCACAGCGGGGATGGTTGTTAAAACTACCACCGACGCCATCGAGAAACATCGGCGCACACTGCTCGAGCTGGTGGCTTCCGAGAACCGCGAGAACGAGGTAGACGAGCTGCGCGGGCATGCGTCGCAAGAGTTGAAATCACTGCTCGACCGCTACGAGGTGCGCGGTGGCCGTTTCGCCGGGCGGCAGTCGGGCACGAGCAATTCGACGGACGACAACCCGTTCATCCTGCGCGATTACGATCTCTGCATTTCCTGCTACCGCTGCGTGCGCGTCTGCGCCGAGCAGGAGGGCGACCACGCGATCACGATGATGAACCGCGGCTTCGAGAAGCAGATCACCACGGAGTTCAACGGCATCCTGAAGGACTCCGCCTGCACCTTCTGCGGCCAGTGCGTGCAGACCTGCCCCACCGGCGCGCTGGGCGACCGCAAGGCGATGCGCGCGGAGTCGCTGCCCGGCGAAGTGGAGAAGACGCGCACGGTGTGCCCGTACTGCGGCGTAGGCTGCTCGGTGGACCTGCTGACCAAGGAGGACCGGCTGGTGGGCGTGCAGCCCGCGATGGACGGCCCGGCCAACGAGGGTGCGCTGTGCATCAAGGGCCAGTTTGCGTTCGACTTCGTGCAGCACGAGGATCGGCTTAAAATGCCGCTGGTGCGCGACGAGGATGGCGAGCTGCACGAGACGGACTGGGAGACGGCACTGGACCGCGCGGCGGATGGTTTTAAAAAAGCCGCCGGGGAGCACGGGCGGCATGCGGTTTACGGCGTGGCCAGCGGGCGCGCACCGCACGAGGCGGCGTACACGATGCAGAAGTTCATCCGCGCCGGCTTCGGCACGCACCAGATCGACAACTGCAGCCGTGCTTGACACGCCCCAACGGTCGCCGGTCTGGCGGCCACCATCGGCCGGGGCGCCATGTCCAATCCCCTCGCCGACATGGAAAAGCCGGACCTCATTTTCTGCATCGGCACGAACATGACCGAGTGCCATCCCGTCGCCGCCACGCGCATCAAGCGGGCGCTCAAGCGCGGGGCGCAAATGGTCGTGGCCGATCCGCGCCGCATCCCGCTGGCCGAGATGGCCGAGCTGTACCTGCCCATCCGTGTGGGTTCGGATGTCGCGCTGCTGCTGGGCATGGCCCACGTCATCGCACGCGAGAGGCTCGTCGATCGCGAATTCATCGACGCGCGCACAAAGGATGGCGAGGCGTTCCTCGAACACGTGCAGCAGTTCACGCCTGAGTGGGCCGCGGGCATCACGGGCCTGCCTCCCGCGGACATCGAGCGCGCGGCGCTGCTGTATGGCCGCGCGGACAAGGCGGCGATTTATTACACGCTCGGCATCACCGAGCACATCTGCGGCGTGGACAACGTGCAGAGCCTCTGCAACCTCGCGTTGTTGACTGGCAATCTCGGCCGCGAGGGCACGGGCATAAACCCCATGCGCGGCCAGAACAACATCCAGGGCGCCGGTGACTGCGGCGCGGTGCCGGCGAACTACCCCGGCTTCCAGCCCGTCCACGACCCCGCCAATGGCGACAAGTTCGCAAAGCTGTACGGTCGCGAGATGGACGGTGAGAAGGGCATCACAAAGGTCACGGCGCTGAACCGCTGCGGCGAGGGCATCCACGCGATGCTCATCGACGGCGAGAACACGGTGGTCTCCGACCCCGACCGCCACCACTGCGAGCACGCGCTGCGGGCGCTCGACCATCTCGTGGTCATTGATATTTTCCGGACGGAGACCGCGGAATTCGCCGACGTCGTGCTGCCCGCCACCGCGTGGGGTGAGACCGACGGCGTGTGTACCAACACCGAGCGCCGTGTCCAGCGCCTGCGCGCCGCTGTGACGCCCCCCGGCGAGGCCAAGCCCGACTGGTGGATCGTCTCGCAAATCGCGCAGCGAATGAGCATTGCGGGTTTTGAGTTTGAGTCCGCCAAGGATGTGTTTAACGAGCTCTGCGGCCTCTCGCCCATCTACGCTGGCCTCGACTGGGACCGCATCGAGCACGGCGAGTACAACTGGCCCGTCCCCCACAAGGACCATCCCGGCACGCCCGTGCTGCACGAGGGCGAGTTTAAAAACGGGCGCGGCCTCTTCCGCGTCATCTGCTACCGCGATCCCGCGGAGGTGGTGGACGACGAGTTCCCCGTGTGGCTCACCACCGGCCGCCGCCTACAGGCCTACCACACCCGCACGCAGACCGGCCGCGCGGCCGGCATCGACTACTTGCTCAGCGAGGAGTCGCTGGAGATTCACCCCGACGACCTTGCCGACTGGGGCATCCCCGACGGCGGCTGGGCCAGCCTGCGCAGTCGCCGCGGCGCCATCAAGATCCGCGCGCGCGCCAGCAACATGTCCCCGCGCGGCACCGTCTTCTGCAGCTTCAGCTTCAGCGATGTCCCCGTGAACATCCTCACCGGCTCCGGCTACGACCCCGTCACCGAGACCGCTGAACTAAAGGTCTGCCCGGTGAATATCTCTCCATTCGAAGAATAACCCACCTCGTGCCCCACGATCCCCAAAGCACGACCACGTCCATTCAACGATTGAAGGATGGCAACCTAGGCGCACCGACTAACGATTCCTTAGCTGTCGAGGAGCCGTTGGAAATTCGAGTGCGCGGCCAAAATATCGCGGTGACAATGCGGACACCGGGACACGACGATGAATTGGCAGTAGGCTTTCTAGCCACGGAAGGACTAATCAACGAGCGCGAAAACATTACCGAAATCGCACACTGCACCGAGGGCGAAGCAGCGCAACTTGGAAATACGTTAAATGTGTTCCTCGCGCCAAATGTAAAGGTTGATTTGGAATCATTAACACGTCACGTGTTTGCATCTTCAAGCTGTGGCCTCTGTGGCAAGGCAACAATAGAAGCCGTCCAACAGCAGCACCAGCCTGTAAAGTCAGGCTTGAGTATTTGCGTGAACATCATCACAAGCTTGTCTGCCAAACTGCAGGTAGCCCAATCCACATTCAAAAGGACCGGAGGAATTCATGCAGCAGCGATGTTTGACAGAAATGGGGAGTTAATTGTCTTGCGAGAAGATGTTGGCCGTCACAATGCCGTCGACAAAGTCATCGGGTTTGGGTTCTTGAAAAACTTTTCTTTTGAAGAATGTATCCTGCTGGTTAGCGGACGGACTTCTTTTGAAATAATGCAAAAAGCCTTGGCGGCACGCATACCCATTGTGGCCGCCGTATCGGCCCCATCAAATTTAGCTGTCGAATTTGCGCGCGAAAATGGACAAACATTGATCGGGTTTTTACGCGGAGACACCATGAATCTGTACGCTCATCCCGAACGAATTATAACAAGTTAACGCTGCATCACCACTCTCTCAATTCGCTATCCAAGATGCCCCCCATGCAATCACCAACGTGCGCATACAATTCACGTTGTTGCGCCGATTGCTCGAGGAGATCTTCTGCCAACCGCACACGGCCCGGCTCAAAAATCGTAAACGTCGCCGAACCGCCAAAGGCAAAGTAACCCTTTTCCTCCCCCTTCTCCACGGGCCGTGTGGGGACGAATGTGTGGTTCACACTGCCCACGTTGGTCGCTCCAATCTCAACCATCAGGACGCGACCCAACTGCTCCGTTTCGATCTCCGTGATGAAGCGCTTGTTCTCCCACAAAATCGCCAATCGATTCCGCAGAGCCAGCGGATTTACTGAGTACAACGGCCCATTGATCAACCGCGCATCCTTCGGCACGCCCACCACGGGAAAATGAAAACGATGGTAATCGACCGGGCACAATCGCGAGAAAACCGCCGCCCCATCCGCGAAACGCTCCGCCAATTGTTCATCGCCCAACAATTGACCCAAATCAAACTTCTGCCCTTTCACAAACACCCCCCCCACTTCCGAAGCCTTCGCAAAACCCAGATGCCGTCCATCCGCCGGGAACACCACTGAATCCGCCGCGGAATCCACGGGCCGCGCCTCGGGCTTGAGCTTCCGGTAAAAGAAATCGTTGAAGGACGTGAACGCATCGGCAGCCTTTACGTGCTCCTCCTCGGCAATGCCGTAGCGTTCAATGAACGGTCGCACCCGCGCTGCACTGCCTCGAGAGTTCATACGCCAACCATACCAGCGCGAAAACCACGCCCGCTTGGCCACGGCATGCAGCGCCAGTTTCCCGAAGGGATTGAACAGAATGAAGCGCAGCCACGACTCGCCGTACACCACCTCGGTTTCCACCTCGCCAGTGTAGCGGTTGAAAAACTGGATGCCGGAATCGGCCATCAGCAGCTCGTCGGCACGCCCGCCACCACCTCCACGCAATGCGGGATGGCGCCTTCCACAAAGCCGAGACATTCCACCGCGCCCTTGGGTTTGCCCGGCAGACAAATCACCAGCGCATTGCCCACGGCGGCGGCGAGGTTGCGGGAGAGAATGGCATTCTTGGTGATCTTCATAGACTCCATCCGCATCACCTCGCCAAAGCCCGGCAGCTCGCGATCGGCAATCTCCTTCACCGCCTCGGGCGTCACGTCACGCGGCGCCACGCCCGTGCCGCCAGTGGTCAACACCAGATGCGCGCCCTTGGCAATCTGCTCGCGAATAGCCCGCTGAATCTGCTCCTTGTCATCCGGAACCACCGTCTCGGCAAGCACCGACCAACCGTAGCCGTCCGCCGCCTCGGCCACCAGTGGCCCGCCGAAGTCCTCGTACTGACCCGCCGCCGCGCGGTCGGACACCGTGATGATCCCAACCTGAATCTTCATTGTTTTGTTTTTGAAACCAGTTTCACGTTTGTGATGCGCATCTTTTTGTCGACCGCCTTGCACATGTCATAAATCGTCAATGCCGCCAAATTCACCGCCGCCAACGCTTCCATTTCCACCCCCGTCCGCGCCGACACCCGTGTGGTGGCCGTGATCACAATTGCGTTGCCCGCTTTGGGAAACTCGAACTCCACTTCACAATGATCCAGTGGCAGCGGATGGCACATCGGGATCAAGTCCCCTGTCCGTTTTGCCGCTTGAATGCCCGTGATCCGAGCCGTGGCAAGCACATTGCCCTTGGCGATCTTATCCCCGCGCACCAGTTTCAACGTCGCCGGTGCCATGCGAATTTCCCCCCGCGCCACCGCCGTGCGCAACTGCACCGGCTTGCCGGAAACATCCACCATCCGTGCTTCACCTTTCGCGTTAATGTGCGTGAGTTTGCTCATCGTTTCATATCGTCCATCCAATTCTGCACGGTAGTTTGCATTTCGGATTTCACCTGTTCATGCGGCTGCACATGGCGCGGAATATAATCCGGCGAGGTCGCCCACAAATCCGTGGTCACCAAAATTTGCCCGTCACAATCCGGCCCGGAACCGATGCCGATGGTCGGGATCGGCAAAGCTGCTGTCAATTCCGCGGCGATTTTCGGCTCCACCAACTCCAGCACCACCGCAAAAGCTCCAGCATCGACCAACGCATTGGCGTCGTCGCGCAACGCCGCCGCCTCATCAGCCTGACGCCCCTTGATTTTATAGCCGCCCTCTTCCTTCACCCTTTGCGGCAGCATGCCCAGATGCCCCAAAAACGGAATCCCTTGGGCCACAATTGCCCGCACTTGTTCGCAAATCACAATTCCACCTTCAGCCTTCACGGCTTCAGCCCCGGCTTCCAACAGGCGCTGGGCATTGGAAACAGCTAAATCCGTCGTGCTATAACTTTCGGCGGGTAAATCTGCCGCCAACAACGCACGCGGTTTGGCGCGGGCAGCGGCACGAGTATGATGAATCATATCCTCCATCGTCACCCCGGTGGTATCCGGCAATCCCAGCGTGACCATGCCGAGCGAATCTCCCACCAGCAGCAATGGCACCCCGCAGGCATCGAGCATTTTGGCCATGGAATAATCGTAGGCCGTCAACGCCGCGATTGGCGCCCCGCCTTTCATTCGGCGAATGCCATCAACCGTCATTTTGCCCGCAGACACGCGCCACCTTTCCCGTAAAGTTTCCCAACCGACAAGCGGAAATTACCCGAGCCACACTTTGACCTTGGGCCAAACCTTTGCCGTAGCTGTATAATACGCCATGGCCAACAACATGACAAAGCCCAGCCCAGCCAACAGATTCATGGCAGGCGTGTTTTTGTCTTCACCCATTACTTTGGATTGATTGGTGATCCACAACATGATGGCCGCCAACAAAGGCGCTGCCAAAATGGTCACCGCTTGGGCCATCACAATAGCGGTTACAGGTGATTGACCGGTTTTAATCACGAAAAGGGCCACCACCATTCCGGTGAGTAAAACGACGGCGGTCAGGCGTTTTGTCCATTTATCTTCAGGGTGCTGGCCAAGCCCAAGGCCGTCCGCGAGAATGAACCCACCGATCATTGAGTTGATTAGAAACGAGGAAAAGGCCGCACAGAACAGGCCAACGCAAAAGAGCGCCTGACCTTGATCGCCAAAGAGAACACGAAGCTGCCGAGCCACACCTTCCACATTAGTCAACTGCATCCCCCGCAGGCTCTCGGCAGCATTAGCCATGATCAGAAGCGTTATCATGGCCATCAGTCCTGCTCCTACTCGGGCGTCCAACAGTACATTCGGCAGATCATCCCGCTTCCACCCCTTTTGGCGCACGAGGTAGGTTTGGAAAAACGCCGCCGTGATAACAAATGTTGTACCCACTAAGGCCAGCACTGGAATGTCGCCTCCTTCAGTTGGCGGTGATGAGCCTGAAGATTCCGCCATGCTCAACGCATAAAAATAATTCAAGGCAAATGCCAATAACATCAGCCCTACAAACACGGACATCAATTTTTCGAGCAACTGATAGATGTTCTTAAAGGCAAACAGGAACAAAAGCGCCAAGGCATTGATGAACACTGGAACATAATCAAAAGGCACCCAACTCCAAAACCCCGTGCCCGCCCAGTTGCCGTGCAGCACATCTGATTTGCCCGGAGCGATCAATTGGGCCATGCCGCTTTCAGCAATCTCCAGTCGATAGGGATTTGTGGCGTTGTCTTCCTTGTAAACTGGATTGGGGCGTTTGGATTCGGGATCCAAAATGAAGGCCTTGGAAGTAAAAGACTTGTTGCCATCCATATTCCACGGCTCGCTCCCCGTGCCGAGCGCCCGAACGATGACAATCTTTTTTCCATCTTCCCGGTAATCGATACGTGAAAGGCCCTTTGAATTATCCGGAAATGAAATTGTGAAATTCCGATATGCAGTAAAAGCCGAATAGACGCCGAGGTTGTTGCCAAACTGAAAAGAAGCCGAGATGAAAAAAACACTTACCCCGATCAAAACCGCCAGCCATCGACCAAATCGTTCGGCTACAATTTGGCAACTCGATTGCTTCGTAACCACTCCCACCTTGGCCCCCAAGGTAAGATAAACCATCATAAACAGCACTGCCACGGCCACCACCCACGCCATGCCGTACCCTTCGCCGGCCCCCACTTTGGAGCTGGTAAGAATACTCCCCGGACCGATGACCACGCAGGCGGTGATAAGACCGGGGCCTAGGGCTTGATACCATTTGCGCGGAGCGGGCGATTGATCGTCAGCCATGGGCGGAGTGTACGGGGCCCCAAAGGTGAGGGAAGCTTAAAGGCGAATGAGAGTATCGTTCGGCGCCAAAGCGTCCAGCATCTCGGCAATGGATTGAATATGGCCTGGGAACACGACTCCCGGCGCAATTTCTGCCAATGGCTTCAGAACGAAGCTGCGTTCGTGAAAGCGCGGGTGAGGAATTGTGAGTTCTGCTGATGATCTTTGTTCCGCACCAAACGCAATGATATCCAAATCCAACGGACGCGGCTCATTCATCACCACCTTGGGTTGCCGTCCGGCGTTGATTTCCAGCGCCTGCAATTTACCCAAGAGTGTTTCAGGCGTTTCCTCTGTCAATGGCTTGATCGCCGCCGCGGCATTTATGAAATCTGGTGAACCGGGCGGACAATCGACCGGCGTGCTTCGCCAAATGGACGATTGTCGAACGGGGGTTTGAGATAGAGTTTCCAGTTCTTTAAAGGCGAACTGAATGTGGGCGATCGGATCGCCCAAGTTGGAGCCGAGCGCGATGTAGGCGACCTTACTCAAGGCCCAACACGTTTTGCATATTGTACAGGCCGGGCTCCTTGCCGTGGGCCCATTGGGCGGCACGCAGGGCGCCGTTGGCGAAGGTCTCGCGGCTGGCGGCTTTGTGAGTCAATTCCAGCCGCTCACCGGCGCCGACGCACATGACTGTGTGGTCACCCACCACATCCCCGCCGCGCAGACTGTGCATGCCGATCTCTTCATCGGTACGCTCACCGATGATGCCTTCGCGTCCATGCCGCAGGGCATCTTTTTGCTGATCACGGACTTCAAGCAAGATTTCGCCCAGCGTGGCAGCGGTGCCGCTGGGAGCATCCACTTTGTGGCGATGATGCATCTCCACCACTTCCAAATCATAACCGGGCCCAAGAATTTCTGCGGCCTTTCGAGTTAGCCAAAAGAGGGTGTTCACGCCGGTGGAATAGTTGCTGGCCCAGACAATCGGGATTGAGGATTGGTGATTCAACACCTCAGCTTTTTCCTCATCGGTATGGCCGGTGGTTCCGATTATGAGCGCCTTGCCATTTTCGGCGCACAATGCGGCACAAGCGGCCGTGACGTGGTGGAGACTAAAATCGATCACCGCATCGCAATCGGTGATGTGATCGACGAGCGCGTCGCCTTCGTCCACACCGGCAACCATCTCCAGCCCTTCCATTTTTTCGCCGCAGGCGATGAGCACCTGACCCATGCGACCCTTGGATCCGTGAATGATTACCTTGGTCATGTTACTTGATAATCCCCAGGGATTTCAGAGTGGCGCGAAGCTGTTTACGATTGTCCGGGCTCATCTTGACCAACGGCAAGCGATATTCCTCCCGGCAAAAGCCCAACATGGCAGCCGCAGCCTTGACGGGCACGGGATTCGTCTCGAGGAACAAATCCTTGAACACAGGGTAGAATTTCTCATGTAACTTCAAGGCTGATCTGGCGTCGCCCTTCAAGAATCCATGGACCATTCGAACCATTTGTTTGGGAATAATGTTTGATGCAACACTGATCACACCACTGGCTCCAACAGACATGAAAGGCAGCGTCATCGAATCATCCCCACTTAGAATGAAGATCCTTTTCCCCAGCGCAGACCGCAGCTGATTGACTCTCTCCGGGGTGCCGCCCGCCTCCTTGATGGCCTTGATATTCGGACAATCCGCCGCCAGTCGAGTTACCGTATCCACGGCAATTTCAATGTTGCACCTCCCAGGAATGCTGTAGAGGCAAAGCGGCAAGTTGGTTGACTTGGCAATTGTACTGAAGTGAGCATACAGCCCTTCTTGACTGGGCTTGTTATAGTAAGGGCAAACTTGGAGGCTGGAGTCAGCGCCGGCATATTCAGCGGACTTTGTCAGATGAACGGCCTCGACCGTTGAGTTCGCACCTGTGCCCGCCATCACCTTCACGCGATCGCGCGCATAAAACACGGCTAACTCAATGATCCGCACGTGCTCCTCGAAATCAACGGTGGGCGACTCCCCGGTTGTCCCAACAGGCACAATTCCATCCACGCCAGCTTTTACTTGGCGTTCGACGAGATCTTTAAACGATGCCTCGTCGAGCTTGCCGTTGCGAAAGGGCGTAACGAGCGCGGTATAGACTCCTGTAAACATTGGACGGGCGGACGCTAACAGTTAACCAGGGGAACTTCAAAGTTTTTCAAACATCAATAACCCCATCGAAAACAAACTCCGCCGGACCAGTCAGCTGAACGCTCCTTAAATTATCATCGAAGGAAACTTCAAGAGTATCACCCCCAAGCACATCAACCTTTACGGGTGATGAAAATCCTTCCAATCGACTGGCAATTATAGCACTAGCAGACACTCCTGTCCCACAGGCAAGCGTCTCTCCCACCCCACGTTCATACGTCCGAACTCGAATATGCTCAGGTTCCAAAATTTCCACAAAATTCACATTCGTGCCCGCCGGAGCGAAATGCTGATGATGCCGAATCTCATTGCCGAGTGAATCAACCATTGCGGCGTCCGCGTCTTCCACCATCAAGATCGCATGTGGCACCCCGGTATTAAGTGAATGAATCGCCCTCGTCCCAACCGAAAGGCTAACCTCTTCATTCAGCCTCAAATCACACGGATCAATCAGGCTCACAGTCACCCGCTCACCATCCAAGACCGCGCGGATAACACCACATCCCGTGAGGAATGAAATCTCACTGTTAACACCAACCCGTCTGGCAATGAATCGCGCAAAACACCGAGCTCCATTCCCACACATTTCAGCATCACTTCCGTCGCCATTATAAAAATCCCACGCCCAATCCGCTTCCCCATCAGGGCAGCCCCTTAACAGGATTAATCCATCGGCCCCAACCCCCCTCTGACGATCACAAAGACGTGCCACTTGCTCACGAGAAAGTGATACGAGGTCATTGCGATTGTCAATCAACACGAAATCGTTCCCCGCACCGTTCATCTTGGAAAACGCCAATTGCATGAGACACGCTAGCCCAAGCATCGGGAATGGTTCACGCCCAAAATGGCTTTACAATCATGGAAAAATGGGGAGAATCCGCCGCGTGTCTGTGAAAATCAAGGGTTCCCCGGCTCGCGCTGGAGTGCCTGCGTCGCAACCTGACATTCAGCCTGAATCAGACTTGGAGGCCGCCATTCAGCGGTCTCGCGACTTCCTCTTGAGTCAACAACACCCCGATGGGCACTGGTGTTTTGAACTCATGGTTGATGCCACCCTAGTGGCCGACATGGTGGCCTATCACCATTGGGATCAAAGTGTGGATGAAGTCTGGCAAAAAAAGGCCGTCAACCACATCTTCTCGATGCAGCTCGAGGACGGCGGTTGGAACATTTACCTCAATGGCCCAGCGGAAATCAATGCCACTGTAAAATGCTATTTGGCACTCAAGCTCGCTGGGGTGCCTACAACTGACCCCCGCATGCTCAAGGCCCGCGAGATGGCCCACAACCTCGGCGGACCGCCGCGGATGAACACCTTCTCCAAGCTGTACCTTGCGCTCGTTGGCCTCTACCCTTGGAAGCACCTGCCCACCATTCCCGTGGAAACCATCTTGCTCGGCAAATTTTTCCACGTGAACTTCTACGAGATGAGTTCATGGAGCCGCTCCATGCTCGTGCCTTTGGCCATCATCAACCATTACAAGCCCACCCGACCTGTCGATGTCACCCTTGACGAGTTGTATCCCGATGGATTTCACGAGCGGGATCTGAAACTTCCTAAGGATCCGGAATTTTTAACCTGGCGCAATTTTTTCATCCACCTCGACAAACTTCACAAACTTGCCGAGTGGTTTGCCAAGAAAGGCATCCACCCATTCCGAAAACGAGCTCTCCGAAACGCCGAGCGCTGGATGCTGGAACGCTGCGAGGGTTCCAGTGGTTTGGCGGCGATTTTTCCCGCCATGCTCAACTGCCTGATCGCCCTGAAGGCCATGGGCTATCCCGACGACCATCCCGGGGTCATTCGGGCCGCCAAGGAACTAAAAAACCTCGAACACGAAACCGAGGATCGTGTCTGGCTGGAACCCTGCCTTTCGCCTGTCTGGGACACCGGCATTATAGAAATCTGCCTCCACGCAGCCGGTGTTCCCGCGGATGATGAATCCCTTCGTAAAACCACCGATTGGCTGCTGGACAGGGAAATCCGATTTCGTGGCGATTGGAAATTCAAGAACAACGCCGATGTGGAGCCCAGTGGATGGGCCTTTGAATACGACAACAAATGGAATCCCGATGTGGATGACACGGCCATGATCCTCATGGCGCTTCGGCGGGTTCCCGGGAGTGACCGCCGCCGCCGTGATGCCGCATTGGAGCGCGGCCTTAAATGGATGCTCTCCTTCCAGTGCAAGGATGGCGGCTGGGGTGCCTTTGACAAGGACTGCACCAAAAATATTTTAAATAAAGTTCCTTTTGCCGACCATAATGCGATGCTGGATCCTGAATGCGCGGACATCACTGCCCGCATTCTTGAGTTCCTTGGCCAGGAAGGCTACGACCTAGACGATCCTCAGGTAAAAAAGGCCATTCAATTCCTCCGTGAAAATCAGGAGGAGGACGGTTCATGGTATGGCCGGTGGGGCGTCAATTATATTTATGGAACTTGGGCTGTCCTTCGCGGCCTACGATCCATCGGCCTCGACATGAACCAGCCGTGGCTGCAAAAAGCCCGCCGCTGGCTGGAGGCTGCCCAAAACGATGATGGTGGCTGGGGGGAACGCTGCAACACCTATGACGACCCCATCTACAAGGCGCAAGGGCCAAGTACAGCCTCGCAAACTGCCTGGGCAATCATGGGATTACAATCTTTTGGTGAAACCTCCTGCACCTCCATCAGCAGAGGCATTGAGTATCTTGTCCGAAACCAGAACGCGGACGGAAGTTGGACGGAGAATGAAACCACCGGAACAGGTTTTCCCCGAGTGTTCTACCTGAAATACGACAGCTACCGCAACGCATGGCCATTGCTTGCCCTAGCTGAGCAACAGGAGCACGAGAAACTCAACCTCATCCGCAACGGACACCATCTGAATGGTAAGCAAAAAGCCAATGGTGAATATGCCGGCGCAGCCCGATGAAGCCCAATATCCTCGCCTGCTTTGCGGTTGAGGAAGAAGCCAAACCCTTCCGAAAAATCGCGCGCGACTATTCCGCAATACAAATTCTGATTACCGGAATCGGCCGTAATAATGCTCGCAAGGCAACGCTTCGCGCTATCGAACAGACCTTGCCTGAATCTGTTTTTACCTGTGGCTTTGCAGGCGGATTAAACCCCGCTCATTCCAGTGGCAGAGTCCTCTATGCCTGTGATGAATCATTTCCATATCATGATTCACTCGCTGAAGCAGGAGCCATTTCCGCATCCTTCTATTGCGCGGAACGGGTTCTGATAACCGCTGATGAAAAAGAAATCGCCCGAGACACCACCCAAGCAGACGCCGTAGAAATGGAGTCAGGCGCAATCTGGGAAGTATGTCAGAAATCATCCATACCATGCTGCACTCTGCGTGTTGTCAGTGATGCCGCAAACGAAACACTCCCCTTGGATTTCAACCGGACACTTTCATCCGACCACACCATCAGCCATACCGCATTGGCCAAGGAGCTACTAAAAAACCCCGGTCGAATTCCAGAACTGATCCGTTTTAGGCGTCAAATTACGGGATGCGCCGAACGCCTTGCCACCGTGCTCGCCCGTGCAGTGTTGCCCCAGATTCAATCCAAGCCATAATTTGGCTTGGCCATCCCTAAACGAATCCGCAACCAAGTTCGAAGAATAAGCCAAAGTTTCCTCGGCTTGCCCAAGCGAGCCGTTGGCCCTTCAAAAACCTGAAAGCGATCACGTTCCAACACCCGCAAGATATTCCAATAAACAGCCCCCATGGACTCTGCGGCAACCATCGAACAACGCTCCCCCTTAGGTAATAACTCGGCGGCTTTCTGATAGTGCATTCTTGCCCACACGGCCATGTCTGCCGCTACGTGGTGAAATTCAGGAGAATAGCTCAGACTCAACAACGAGGCCTCATCCACCTCACATCGACGCAACTCCTCACGCGGCAAATATATCCTCCCTCTTTCCGCATCGTTTCTGACATCCCGAAGAATATTCGTAATTTGAAGGGCCTTGCCCAAGTGGATCGCATAATCACGAACGGCAGAATCCCTGTAGCCAAAAATTTCAATGCTCAATAAGCCGACCACCGAGGCCACCCGATAGCAATAGAGATCAAGCTCATCAAGCGTCTCGTAGCGGTCCTGCCTCAAATCAGTCTCGACCCCGAGAAGCAACTCATCGAAAAGTGAGAAGGGAAGCTTGTAGTGTTGAACCACGGGCTTCAGTTCCTGATTAACCGCCATGCGAGGTTCGCCACCCTCACATGCCCTCTTCACATCCTCCCGCCATTCCGCCAGCGATTCACGTCGATCATCGATGGATCGCGTGTCTTCATCTGCCACATCATCCACTTCACGACAGAATGCGTAGAGCACAGACATGGCCTCGCGTTTTTCGCGACCCAAGGCAATGAAGGCGAAGGCCAAATTGGAGGCACTCCGGCGGGTGATGACCTGGCTGGTCTGCATCCCCAAGATCAGGCGTCATCCTCATTGCTGCCCGGCAGCAAATTCAACCGTTGCATGCGGTAACGGAGCGCGTGACGAGTCATCTTGAGCTGTTCAGCAGTCTTGTTCATGTTGTGCTGATTCTTTTCAAGCGCCTCAGAAATAATACCTGTCTCAAACTCAAGAACGGCCTCCTCGAATGATTGCCCCGGACGTATGCCCGCGTGTTTGTCCCCATTCCCTCCACCCGAGCGCAGTCGCGCCTCAACCTCAAAATCCGGCAAACTGCCCGCGTCAATTTCCTCCCCCGTTTCCAGAATGACCGCGCGTTCAGTCACATTGCGCAATTCCCGGACATTGCCCGGCCAATTATGCGACAACAACTTTTGCTCCGCGGCGTCCGCCAGTGGAAGCGTGGTCTTGCCAATGGCAAAACTGTGCTGCTTGAGGAAGTGCTGCGCCAACACAAGAATGTCCGCGCCCCGCTCCCGCAATGGTGGTGGCCGAAATTGAACCACATTGAGGCGGTGAAATAAATCTTCACGAAACTGGTTTTCGGTGATGGCCTCAACAATATCACGATTCGTGGCCGCGATGATCCTAACATTCACCTTCCTTTCATCATTGCCACCCACCCGGGTAAATGTTCCATCCTCAAGAAACCTCAGCAACTTGGCCTGCAACGGTCGGCTCATGTCTCCAATTTCATCCAGAAAAATCGTGCCTCCATCCGCCTCTTCCACACGACCATTCTTTTGCCTCAAGGCCCCGGTGAAGGCCCCCTTCTCGTGACCAAACAATTCACTCTCCAGAAGAGATTCGGGGATGGCTGCGCAATTGATGCGAATGTAATTCTTCTCCCTGCGCTCGCTCAACATGTGGAGCGAACCCGCGATCAATTCCTTGCCCGTGCCACTTTCTCCAAGAATCAAAACCGTCGCATCCGTCGGCCCAACTGTGCGGATCAACTGGCGCATTTCCGCCACTTTCTCGCAATCGCCGACGATTTGATCCACTTCATAGACCTCACTCGTTCGCGCCCGCAGATTAGTGTTTTCTTGAATGAGCCGGAACCGCTCATGACAGCGCTCAACTGCATGCAGCAATTCTTCCGGCGCAAACGGCTTGGAAAGATAATCCGCGGCCCCGTTCTGGATTGCCTCAACCGCCAGCTTGGGAGTTGCGAAGGCAGTGATTACAATGGCTGGCAGGTTGGGCCAGTCGCGTTTGAGATGCTTCAACAACTCGTACCCGCTGATCCCCCCCAGACGACCATCGGTGATAACCATGAAAAACTCACTTCCGGCGTCCCGCAACATGTTCAACGCCAGTTCCGCCGATTCCGCCAACTCCACCCCATAGCCTTCGGCGGCGAGGATATCTTGGATCGACTCGCGCATGTTCGGCTCGTCGTCCACCACCAAGACAGGTGGCAATTTTCCCTTGATGCTCATGTTTGTTGGAGGGCGCGGGTTGGCAACGTTATGACGAATTCCGTTCCCTTTCCAAGCTTTGAATCCACATCGATGGACCCACCGTACAACTCAATGTTTTGTTTCACTATGGCCAGCCCAAGCCCAGTGCCCCTTTCCTTGGTGCTGAAATAAGCTTCAAAAACCCTCTCCAGATGGTCGCCGGCAATCCCTTCCCCTTCGTCCTTGACGCTAAAACGAATGGAAAAATCTCGGGTTGTGCGCGCGCTGATGTGAACATTCCCCTTGTTTTCACAGGCTTCACGAGCATTCACCAGCAGATTAACCAGAATTTCCCTGAGATGTCCTCGCTGCATCATGATTGCCGGCAAATCCTCCTCCACGCGAACATTTGCGCTGACATCAAAGTTTGCATGATTCGGAAACGCCTCAGAAATAGCTAGGCTCAGTTCCTCTTCAAAATCAAGTCGCTCCACCCGGCCTTCTGACAACTGTGCATATCCCATCAACTCCGTGAGTATGACATCCGACCGGGCCACCTCATCCCGAATCATCCCCACCTGTTTTTTGACCGCATCATCCTGTTCGTGCAATCGTCGATCCAACGTGAACGCAGCGTTATTGATGATCGCCAAGGGATTTTTCATTCGATGCGCTATCTCTGCCGCCAATCTTCCGGTTGAACGAAGCTGCTCCTTGCGCAATGCATATTCCCGTGCTTCCCGTTGCGCCTCTCGATCCCGGTCAACCAAAACCTGCACTCCATAACAAAGCGCAATCCAAAGCATCAGGAAACATATCCGGATTGAAAAAAGAGAACTCGCCAGCCTCTCCTCCTCGTCCTTCAACTCTCTTTGACTTCCCAAGTCCACCATCTGATGCGTGCGTCCCACACGATTAGTTGAACTAACAATCATCTCGGTCCCATTTCCCGCCACGGGTTCCCCATTCGTTGATTGAGAACCTTGGATTAAATTCGTGCTCTCCCAGTGAAATTTGTTGGATGAGATGACATAATGCGGCGTGTACACGCGAATCCAATTTTCGCGAGTCATCGTCTCCGCGCTTTCCCGGCTCGGGAGCACATACTGGAACCAAATAAAAATTGAGATCACGTAACAACCCACGGTCACCAGGTTCACAGCCACTTGAGTCATGGGAATGGGGATGCTGATTGCATTGCGCACCACAAGCACCAGAAATACCCAGTACACCACGCTATCAATTCCCGCAGTGATCAGGATCAATCCCGAAATCACAACCGCATCCACCACATTCATCAAGACAGTGAACCAATGTACCACCCGCAACGCCCAGTGATTAAAAAAAACAAAAAAGCCGACCGCCCCAACATTGATGATAAGGTAGGCAAAGAACATCTGTTTAACCGCCTCGTGAAACGCCTCCTCAGCCGGCTGCGGATCCGGCCAAATCTCCTTCCAGTAGAGAAGAAAATAGGCTGTCAGCCCAAGAACAGCGATTTTCACCGGCACGCCAATATCCCGCTCCATCAGCTTGAGCCGCTTATAATGCTGCTCATGATCAATCGACGAAGTCGTGATCAACTTGAAAAAACGCGCGATGGGCTGCAAATAGTTCATATCCGCCTGTTAAATTGGCCGCGCATCCTATTCTCCCTTCCCGAGAATTTGCAACGCCCGATCCGCTATTCCCTCCACTTCCCACAAGCGCCCCAAGCCCTCGTACCCACAAGCCAAATCCCCCTTCCCCGGCCCAATAAATTCCACTCCACGATCTCGCAACACACCCACATTGACCTCCGTTGCTGGGTGATTCCACATCCGGCCATTCATGGCTGGCGCAATCACGATCCGCGCCTCTGGCCGAAGCGTCAACGCAATGCACGAAAGAGCATCATCCGCCAAACCATTCGCCATCTTGCCAATGATGTTTGCCGTCGCCGGAGCAACCAGCAACAAGTCTCCTTCATCCGCCAATCGAACATGCGCAGGCCGCCACCCTTCCTCCTCATCATACAGGTCGGTCACCACCGGCTGGCGCGACAATGTCTTGAACGGCAGCGGGGTCACAAATTTTTGGGCGTCGACGGTCATCACCACGCTGACAGACGCCCCGCCCTTGACCAACAAGCTGCATAAATCCACCGCCCGATGCGCTGCGATCGAGCCGCAAACACCCAGCACAATCCGACTGCCCTCAAGCTCACTCATCACCCCGGGACTCCCTGTAAACTTCCTGCACCCATTGCCAATCCTCTTCCATCGATCCACTCACCCGCACGTGATCAAAATGCCCGGCTTCAGCTATTTCCGACTCCGCAACAGCCAGCCGCTCTCCAATCACATCCAATGCGTCCTTTCCGCGCGACACCAACCTTGCCCGCAATTCATCGATGGTCTCAGTCACAATATAAACCGACACCAACGCCTCGCCCAAGCGAACATCCCCAGCCGCCAACTCTTGCACGGCCAAGGCTCCCTGAACATCGTTCACCAAGAGCACATCACCGCCTGCCGCCAATTGCTCCAAGACATCCTTTTTTAATGTACCATATCTTCTACCATAAACCTTAGCCTGTTCCAGGAATTCTCCCGCCTCAACCCGCCGCCCAAACTCTTCTTCCCCGAGAAAATGATAATCAACCCCATCAGTCTCTCCTTCCCGGGGGGCACGGGTCGTACAGGTTACCACTCGGCGCAGTCCTGCGTTCTCCTTCAGCAGCCGCTTTGCCACCGTGGTTTTGCCCGCCCCCGAGGGTCCGGACAACATCAGCAATACCGGTCCAGACATCACTCGACGTTTTGAACCTGTTCGCGGAATTTCTCCAATTCCGTCTTCAAAGTCACTACCAAGCGCGATATGGCCGGATCATTTGCCTTCGATCCGATCGTGTTGATTTCACGGTTCATCTCCTGAGACAAAAAATCTAGTGTCCGGCCCACCGGCTCCCTTTTCTTCAGGCAATCATCGAACTGACCAAAGTGACTTCCCAGCCGCGTCAATTCCTCCGTGATGTCCGATCGCTCCGCAAACAAAACAACCTCGCGCAACACCCGCTCATCATCCATCGCCGACAAATCCACCCCTGCCTCCTCAACTCTGCCCAATAGATTCTTTCGATACTGCTTCAAAACCGCCGGTGCACGCCGAGCCACCTTTGCCACCGCGCCACGCATCAACCGCACACGTTTCACAAGGTCTTTTTTCAACGCCGCCCCTTCGCGGGAGCGCATGGCCACCAATTCCTTTAAAGCTCTTTCCGTCGCGGCATTAACCGTCGGCCAGTAATCAGCAGCAACCACCTCCCGTTCAGCCACTTGCAGTACTCCCGGCGCCCTGAGCACATGCTCCATCTGCACTTCCGAAGACAACCCCAAATCTTTTTTTAATTTACGGAAATCCCTCAGATAACGCTTGGCCAGTGCCACATCGATCACCGCCTTGCCATCCGTGCTCCCATTGAAGGCAACACTGACCCGCGCATTGACCCGGCCCCGAGACACGGCCCCACCGATCACCTCCCGCATGCGTGGCTCCAGCGCATCCAAATCTCGCGGCAAATGGACTCCAATTTCCCCTTGGCGACGGTTCACGGAAGTAATCTCAACCGTCACCTTGCACCCATCGCGCACGCATTCGCCGCGGCCATAACCGGTCATGGATTTCATGAAGCGCCGACCATGCCAGAAAACAATCCCCAGTTAAATCGCAAACCTCATCCCCCCTCCAGCGGCACCGAAACCCTGCTGATGTCCCGTGCCCCGCCCGATGCACCATCAACCTCCACAATCACCCCTTGGAGCAGCACCCGACCGGATGCCACATTGAACCGCTGCGGCTGGCAGGTAAGAAATCTTTCCACCACTGGCTCCACTTCGCGCCCAAGCACGCTGTCATGTGGGCCGGTAAAGCCTGCGTCGCACAGAAAGGCCGTGCCGCCAGGCAGTATTTGCTCATCAGCGGTTTGTACATGGGTATGTGTTCCCACCACAGCACTGACCCTTCCATCCAGTAGCCGCGCCATGGCGATTTTCTCTGATGTAGCTTCGGCGTGAAAATCCACGAAGATAATGGGAGCCTTGGCTTGTAACGCTTTCACCGCATCACGTGCCGCCAGAAATGGATTGTCCATCTCCCGCATGAAAGTCCGCCCCTGAACGTTGAGCACCCCCAGCGATGGCAATCCTTCGCGCTCCAGCACCATGTGGCCCTGCCCCGGTGTTCCCGGTGGAAAATTCACTGGCCGCACAAATCGTGGTTCCTCATGCAGCAAATCCACCACCTCCTTTTGGTCCCACAAATGATCCCCCATCGTGATCACATCCACTCCCGCCGCATAAATCTCCGCCGCCTTGTCTGGCGTAATGCCGTTGCCTCCCGCTGCGTTCTCCCCGTTGGCGATGACCACGTCAACCTCACGCTGCGCCCGCAATGATGGCACCAGTTCCCTGACTGCCTTTCGCCCAGGCGCGCCCACGATGTCACCTATGAACAGAATCCTCACGGACCCAACCTAGCCGCTGCCTGCAGCGGGCGCAATGTGCTTGTCGATCGTGACCGGCTGGCCATAATCCCCCCGCCATGAAACACACCCGAGTTTTCGCAATACTGCTTTCCTTTTCTCTGGCCGCATCTCTTGCGGCTGACGTCGCCACTGACATGGCCAAGGCCGCGAATGCCTTGATCGCCAGCCTCGATGCCAAACAAAAAGCCCAGGTTGTTTTTGACTTCAAGTCCGATACCCGAACCTATTGGCACTTCATTCCTGCCGAAATGCTCAAGGGCGGCGGACGCAAGGGCCTTCAGATCAAACATATGTCAGGCCAACAAATTGAGTTGACCCATGCCCTGCTCAAAACTGTGCTCAGCGAAAAAGGGCACACCAAAGTGAAGAACATCATGTTTCTCGAGGACATCCTGCATGTACTCGAAGGAAAAAATCGCCGGTTCGTTCGTGACCGCGACGCCTACCATATTCTTGTGTTCGGCAAGCCTGGCAACAAGGGGGCATGGGGTTGGCGATTCGAAGGCCATCATGTTTCGCTCAATTACACCATCGTCAACGGAAAGCTCAGCGTCGTGCCCTCTTTCCTCGCCAGCAATCCGGCTGTGGCAGACTTTGGGCCCGGCCGTAAATTGGTGGCCTTGGAAGTGGAGGAATTCGCCGCCCGCGACCTGCGTAATTCACTCAACGCCGCCCAAGCCAAGAAAGCCGTGATCGCCGACAAGGCTCCGCGCGACATCCTCACCTCTGCCCTGCCCAGGGTGGAAGTTTTGGAAAACACTGGCATCGCTTACGGTGATTTGGACAAGAATCAACGGGAGCAACTCACCAAACTTATTCAGGAGTACATCAATCGCCACAGAGCAATTGTTGCCAAGGAGGATTGGGCCAAGATCGAGAAAGGCGGCCTGAATAAAATCCGCTTTGCATGGGCAGGAAGCACCAAACCATTTCAGCCGCACTATTACCGTGTTCAGGGCCCGACATTCCTGCTCGAATACGCAAACACACAAAACGGCTCCAATCACATCCACGCCACATGGCGTGATTTCAACGGCGATTTTGGTCGTGATCTTCTGCGTGAACACGTAAAGAAGAATCACTAGACCCGGAAATCTGAGGGAGTGAAATCAGGGGGCAAAGAACACATCCCCGCAGGGCCGTGTGTTGGCGATATCTTGGAAGTTGAAATCTCCGACGTGGCCTTTGGTGGTGATGGCGTGGGGCGCGTCGATGGGTTCGTAATTTTTGCACCCTTTGTCATTACCGGCGAAACGGTTCGGGTGGAGATCATCGAGCGCAAAAAAGACTTCGCCCGAGCCAAATTACTGGAGGTCCTGACGCCAGCGCCTGAACGAACCAGCCCAGAATGCACTCATTTTGGCATCTGCGGAGGATGCCAATACCAGCACATCGAATACACCGCACAGACTCAAATAAAACTCAGCCAAATCCGCAGCTTATTTGAGCGAGTTGGAGGATTCTCCGGGGCGGTAGTAGGTGACCTTGTTCCCTGTCCCACCTCCTACAATTACCGGAATCGAATCATGGTCCGCCGCCAATGGAACAAGCCCAAGCAAAAGGCGGTGTACGGCTTTCTTCATCATGATTCACGACTGGTGGTGGACATGGACAGGTGCGAGATTGCCGAGGAATCTTTAAATGAACAGTTGATTCAACTGCGCGAAAATCCGCCGCCGCGCAACATGCAAAAAGTTGTCCTTCGCATCATGCCCGATAATTGGGAAATGCACCGGGATTCCTTCTTCCAGAATAATTTCCACCTCCTGCCTGAACTCGTCGAGATTGTGCGCAACAAGCTCATGGACGCCGGCACACGCCACCTTGTGGATGCCTACTGTGGTATTGGCTTTTTCAGCCTTTCTCTGGCCGATTCCGTGGAGTCATTCGTTGGCGTCGATATTGACAAGCAGTGCATCCTGCCCGCACGCCGCAACATGGAATTGCGCGACATTGCCAATGGCGAATTCATTCTAGGCAAAACGGAGGAACACATGGACGCCCTGCTGGCCAAATTCACGGCGCCAAACACGACTGTCATTCTGGATCCCCCGCGCAAAGGCTGCCATCAGGACGGCTTGCAAATGTTGGCCGATGCCGCGCCGGCACAAGTGATCTATGTGTCCTGTCACCCCGCCACCTTAGCGCGTGATTTGAAATGGCTGTGCACAGAAGGCGGGTATGAACTGACTGGGGTCACCCCCTTGGATATGTTCCCACAAACACAGCACGTGGAATGTGTGGCTGACCTGCGAAGAAAACAGGGCTAAGGGCTAAATCACTGCCAGAATTTCAATCCATCCTTCCGCCAAAGGAATATTTCCCACGCAATATTCTGGAGGAATGCAATCTCATTCGACGGAATGGCATGCAGCCCGCCGTTGTTCAATCCCACGGGGCTTTGCCACGTAAGATAAGCATAAAACATGCACGCGTTTAAATAAGTACCGCGAATGTTGGGTGTAAATCCATCGCTCTGCCGCAATATGATATCCGGCCGCCGCCACTCGGATAGTTCCCACGCCATCCCACAGGGCACCACAGGAATGTTCTGTTGTTGCCCAACAGACAAATAGGCACTGTCCGTCCGGAACAAGACATCCGTGGGTGAGAAGATGGGATCGGACCGTTTCCAAGTCTGGAACAACATGGGCAAGCTGCCTTGGTTGGTAACAGCCTGAGTCAGCAGCCGGATGTTGTTGGTCATCAGGGGGTAATTATAGATCGGCAATACGGAATGTTCCTGCATGACGACCGCGTCAAGCGGCAGAGCATTGGTGAAATTATTGGGATCGGTGATAACGTTAGTGATCGCCATGTAAGTTCGCAGATCACCCACATGAGATTGAAGCGTGTAACCTTCGTGGGCGCGCGCTTCAGCTTCGATGCGGAATTTTCCACCGACGGCCATCGTGTTCAGAACTCCCACCATGTCGTTGGCTCCCGTCAGCCCATTGCCAACAAACAAGACCCGCAACACTTCAGGATTGCGTGAGCGGTTAGTAGAAAGGTAGATGGGAACTTGCGGAGCTAGCGCGTTTGTGTGACCAAACTGGAACACTCCCGTAATGGGGTTTCCAACGGCCAAGGGAATATTGGAACGTCGCCCCCAAGTGCGAAGATTAATGCGGTTGAGGAAGAGAGGGGTACTCGCAAAGGCCTCCACCACAATGGCACCCAATAGGCAGACAAACACCATCGTCAGAATTTTCGCCGCGATTTTGCCTTTTTTCATCATATTTCCGGCTGTTTGGCCCTTTTGCCGGTCTGCAAGTACGGTATTAGACGAAGTTTACCAAGAGTTGGATACAGTTTTTGAGGAAATTCGGTTTGCCAAAAATATGCGAGCTTGCGCATTATCCCCGGTCTTGGCCGGGGCGTAGCGCAGCCTGGTTAGCGCGCGTCGTTCGGGACGACGAGGTCGAGAGTTCGAATCTCTCCGCCCCGACCATTTATTTTTCCTCCCACCATTCGCCAGCCCGCAGTCTGTCCAGCAATTCCCCGTCCGCTGGCGGAAACTCAAATTCGCCCAAACCCTCGGCCGTCACCCATTCAAATGCCTGACATCCGATGGCCTCCGGTTCTCCCCCGCGCATTGTGCATCGGAAGAATTTTAGGTGAACCTCTCTCTCTGGATATACATGAGACACCTCGGCCAATAGAAGCCCGACGTCCACCTTGATGGCTAATTCCTCGGTCAATTCCCGATACAGGCACTGTTCAGGAGATTCCCCCGGCTCCACCTTTCCCCCCGGAAATTCCCACAAACCGCCAAGGTGACTCCCTTCCTGTCTTTGGGTGATCAACAACTTGTCGTGACGAAAGACCAAGCCAGCAGCAACATCCACAGTTGATAATTGGCTTCTGGGCATAAAAAAGCCCGCCGCACATTAGCGGCGGGATAAGTTGATGGATCAAATTATCGGCCGTAGCCTGCCAATGTAGGTGTATCTTCTTCCGGAGTCGCATCCAAATCATCTCGGAACAACACCCATCCGCAGACCAATCCCGCCAGTGCGCCGCCCACCATTGGGCCAATCCAGTATATCGCTTGGCTGGTCCAAACGCCCGACACCATGGCCGGGCCAAATGCCCGGGCAGGATTCAAGGATCCTCCCGTCAGGTACATTCCCGCAAACACCGCCGCCATGACCAATGCTCCCAAGGCCAACGCCCCGGCAATGGGCGAACGGCCGCGCAGAATGGCTCCATAGAAAACTGTCACCCACAGAAACGCCAGCACACCTTCAATCAACATGGCCTGCCCATTGCTGACCCGCGGCTCCTTGTTGGTGATATCCGGCTGACCACCCACCGTTCTCAACGGTATGGTTGGAACGGCCATCTGAATTGGAGTGGGCGGTTCTGTGTTATCAAGCTGAACAATTTCTGTTTTGCCGAAGACAGGTTTCAACATCACGCAAGCCAAAACCGCCGCCGTAAGTTGGGCGACAATGATCAATCCCGCGCGTGCAACATTCAGTCGCCCCCCTACCAGCAGCCCCAGAGTAACGGCGGGATTAAGCTGCCCACCCGAAATCCCCGCAAATGCAGCTACCATCGCAGCAATCACCAACCCATACGCAATCGCCTGAACAGACTGCATGTAAATGTTGCCCATCAAATACGAAATTGACGCCACCACAATCATCAGCGCAAACACGCCAATAAACTCCGCCACCAATTGGCGAACAAGCGCGGGACGATTCAAATCCAACTCATTTGCGACAGCCGACTCCTGAACCATCGCTCCAGCCCGATTCGAAGATGTAGATTCGGCCGTTTCCACCGCCCCAGTAGCCCTATATTCAACGGCAGGATTTTGCAAAACGTCATCCATGATATTGTACCTCCTTGCTTTAAATACCACGATATCTCGTAGGTGATGTGAGAAAACCGAATTAGTCTCCCTGCGTCAAGGAGTTTTTATTGGCACAAGAAGCGACCGAATGATGGGCTATTCGCGGCTTTTATCGGGCGTTTCGGACGAATCGGTTCCGTTTGATTCCGATGCGGTCGCGTTGGAATCCGGTTCGTTCGGGTCTCTGGGTTTTCCATGAGGCGACGTCATGGGTCGCAATTCGGGATATTTGGCTATCAGAATGCGCAAGTTATCACCCGCCAAACGGTTTGCCACGGGAGCCAAAGGGTTGAAGCTGGAGGCAGAAGTCAGCATATCCCGTGCTTCAGCCGTCTTTCCCTCCCCCTCAAAAATAGCCGCCAAATTCAGGCGCGCATATTGAATCTCGGGCTTGTTCGAGTGTGCGACGATAATCTGCTCATACGCAGCCTTAGCCTCGGCTGTCTTGCCACCTTCATCCAGACAAACCGCCCGCCCCAAGTCTGCCGCCGCTTTCATTGGGCTTCGCCCATGCCTAGCGGCAAAAGCCTCGAATTGATTTTGCGCCTCTTCGTACTTGCCCGCATCAAGCAGCGAACGTGCCCAAATCAACCACGCCCTCTGGCCTGCGCTCGTTTCGGGATATTCGCTGTATACGGCCTGATAACTTTCCGGGGTTACCGACCCGTTGAGCATCTTCGCCATGTTCGTGCCCTCTAGAGCACCTCCAGCCTCGCCGACGAGTTGCGTGGCGTTAAATCGGTTGATGTAAATGGAGAAGCCCACAATCAGGGCAACACCCACGCCAACGATCACCGCCAAGCGGTTTTCCTCCACCCACGCCCAAAACTCAAACAGGGCATCAGACTCTTGGTCATGTTCACTCACGAGCCGGAGATATTTGAAATTTCAGGCCCGATTGGCAAGCCGCAAATCCCTTTCGCCTTGCCACTCTCCACCCCTCCCAGTACCGTCCGGCCGTGCAGGAGCCGCAACAATACTTAGCCGTCCTGATACTTCTCGGCATCGCGATCGCCTTTGCGGGTGGCAATTTACTCGTCTCCGTCATCTTGGGCAGATGGTTTGGCAAACGCACCGCCGGGTCGAGCGCGGTCAAGGACACCCCTTACGAGTGCGGCATGCTCCCCGAGGGGGAAGGCTCCAGCCGCATGTCCGTAAAATTTTACCTCGTAGCCATGCTTTTCATTCTCTTCGACATTGAGGTTGTGTTTCTTTACCCATGGGCGGTCATCTATAAAGACATGCTATCCGGTCACGCCGCTCTCATCTTGGGTAGCATGCTCTCCTTCTTGGGCATCCTCTTCGTCGGTTACATCTACGCATTGAGGAAAAAAGCCTTTGACTGGAAGAACTAGGCAGCCATGGGCACCACTCTGCCGCCCATTCAGTTCGGCACCTCTGGTTGGCGCGGATTAATCGCCAAGGATTTCACCTTTGACCGCGTGCGCCTTGCTGCTCAAGGTACCGCTGATTACCTCAAGGCCGAACGCCGCAAAAAAACTTCGCCGCTTGCTGCGCGCAAGCCTACCGTAATCCTCGGTCATGATGCACGTTTCTTAGGACGCGACTTTTCACTCGCAGCCGCTGAAGTGCTAGAGACTAACGGCTTCACCGCCCTACTCTGTGACCGCGACACCCCCACGCCTGTCATCAGCCACGCCATCCGCGCCCGTAAAGCACTCGGCGGCATCAACATGACCGCCAGTCATAACCCTGCCGAATGGCAGGGCCTGAAATTTTCACTACACAACGGTGCCCCAGCCACGCCCGAGGCCACCCAGAAAATCGAGGCCGCCATCGCCAAGCGGCAGGCCAAGAACTGGAAATTCAACGGGA
>CEVA01080752.1_pt1 | contig 49972 bp, 38 predicted proteins | sample 361521 | NCBI WGS metagenome assembly CEVA01 (sample SAMEA2622823, study PRJEB7988) | marine metagenome | isolation source: saline water (ENVO:00002010), including | reverse complement strand
TTTAACTGAGTCAGCGAGTTCAGCATCACGTTGCATATTGACCAATTTGGCGACATTAACCACCACGTGCTGAAGAAAGTGCCCGCCCTTAATATGATCGCGGATCACCGTTACCGTCTCCGTCATTGTGGCGCTATCCATAGGGGCATTTAAAAATTGAATTCTTTTCATGATTTCTCCTTAATATCCGGCAATATAGCGACTGTATCGCTTGCCGATAAGCCGTTGGCCAATAGTGAGCGCAGCGCACGCAAGCGCAAGACACAGCGCCATTGCGACCACGGAGCTAAGTACATAGCTAATATGTGCCAAGGGTTTGGTAAGTAGATACAACTCGTAGGTAAACAAGCCGTGAATAAAGAAGATGCCAAAGCTCATCATCGCCAATTGTGACAGCGGCTTAAGTAAACTGGGGTGTCGTTGCAACCACTGCTCTACGCGTAAATCGCTTAATAACAATAACAACACGCAACTGAGCATCGCTTTTTGCACAAACAGCCAATCAACGGCATAAAACCCTAAGCGTGGATGGTGGGCATTGCCAAACTGCTGTAAGTGCAGGCTTTGATATAGCCATACGCCAATAGCAGCCACAGCTAAGCTGACTATCAATGCTGTCGATACTTGTCGACAGCGCTGCAGCTTTTCACAGCTCAAACCCAGTAAAAAAGCAGGCAAAAAATAGAGTAAATTATGTGCGAGATGGGTCAGCTCTTGCGGACGCCCAATACGCATGGAGAGGTAGCATAAGGGGATTAACACTAGGGTCTGCAACCACAGCGACTGAGCATGATACAGTTTGAGCATTGGCGTAAGCGAGAACATCACCATAATAAAGGGCACATACCAAAGCGGGAATAACGCTCCCCCTAAGCCCACCTCTATAAGCTGATAATCTTGGCAGTAAAAACCTAAGGTGCATTTAGAATACGCTTTGGTAAGCGCCAATAAAGAGATGCACACAAAAGGTGGAAGCAACAGCGCCACTTTCTTGCGCATAAAATCAGTCCAGCGCTGCTTCGGCCAGCTGATATGCGCCGCTAAATAAGCGGACAAAGCAACAAAGAATACCGATGAGTTAGCGACCAAATTTTTATATAGATAGTCAACAGCAGTCTTGTCGTCGCCCATCAATGAGGTGTGCTGCGCGACGACCAAAATAATCGCCAGTGAGCGCATTGCGTCAATCCCAGCAAGCCTCATGCTGCCTCCTGCTCAACGCGGGTACGCTGCTGCACAAGCGCCAATTCACTAAAGCTGTAATACACCCAGGCCTGGGTCCAACGCATATAATTGACTTTATTGGTGTGGCGTTTTCCTTTTTGATACACAAAACGGCCACTGCGCTGCTCGTAGAGCAACTCCACGCTGCGGGCCAGTATTTTATCCGCCAATGCCAGTTGCTCGGCATTGGGGTTGACCTTTAGCAAAGTTAATAGCGCCTGGCAGACGCTGTGCATATCCAGTGGGTAGGGATTATCGTGATAGTATTTCGCCGTGCCTTGGCTATCAAACAAGTGCTCAGTATAAAACTGCAAACCACGTTCTATCGCCGCGTCAAACTCTGTCGTTTGCAATTGCGAACGCACAATATCCAACGCCTCGAGGTTATACCCGGTGTGAAAGCCGTCAATGAACTGATGATGATGACGTGTTCCATAGACCCACGCGCCCTGCTCATTTTGTGCCTGTACTGATTGTCGCGCAACCTGCAAGGCTAAGTCGCCGTATAAGCTGTCATCATAGTACGCAGCGTAGGTCGCCACCCAAGCCGCTGCCCACAAACTGGCATTGTGTACGAATGCCGACTCACCTGGAATATAGGCAAAATAGCATTGCTCTCGCCCCTGTTCGTCCGTGGTCTGCGTATATAAATGGTTTACCATAAAGTGGGCGCTTTGCATTGCACACTGTGTGTACTTATCTTGCTTCGTCACTAGCCCAAAAGCATGTAAGGCTTTGGCAACATACAGGGTGGTGATCACATTGGGCTTGCCTTTGGGCACATAAAACGCCCGGGCATTCCAGTCAAAGTGATACCCCCAGCAAGGCGCTCCCCACTGCTGCTCATCGCATTTCTGCGTAAGTAACCAGTCGGCTAAACGTTGTGCCTCATGCACGTACTTTTGCTCACCACTGCGCTGATAATCATTCACCAAGCCTAAGATAAATAATGCCACACCTTTGGGGTTGCGTTTCTTGGGCACCAAGCATAAGGGCCTGAAGTTGATGGGCGAGCGTTTGAACAGCTGCGTCCATGCCAGTCCAAATACGCCCTTGCGCAACATAGGAGCAACAGAAAACAGTCGGCTGTTCAGGCCATCAAAAGGGTCATAGCCGGCATAATCACCCGCTTGCGCTAAATTTAAAGTTTGCTGAGCCAGTGTATTAGCAGTCTTAGTGTTCATCGTGTAGCTCCCGGTACAGGGCGTCTAACTGCGGTATCACCGCCTGCTTGGAAAAGTTGTCTTCAAAGCGTTGTTTCGCATTAGCGGCTAATCGCGCGTTAAGGCCACGATCGCCAATGGCATTGATGAGCAACTGGGCCAACGCTTTAACGTCACCGGCAGGACACATCAAACCGCTATGTTGATGTTGCAAGGCATCAGGTATGCCTCCGGCATTGGAGGCGACCACGACTTTTTGCGCAGACATGGCCTCGAGCACACCCATAGGGAAGCCTTCGTTGTAGCTAGGCAGGCAATAAATATCGGCTCGCGCAAGATAGTCGAGCTTTTGTTCACCACTGATCCACCCTAGAAAGCTAACATCCTGATCTAATCCTAATTCAGCAACCTGAGCTTTAAAGGTGGCCATATCACCATCGCCACCGAGTGCTAAGCGTGCGTTAGGACACTGTTTTTTTACCTCAGCAAATGCCGCAATTAAATCTCCAACCCCTTTGCGTTGGCCTAGACGGCCCAAAAATAGAATCAATCCAGGCTCGGTGCGCTCAGTCCCTAATTGCAAAGAGTCCACGGCGTTGTATATCACTTGTACTTTACTGGGGTCATTAACTAAGCTCTCAACCCAGCTTTGCCACTGTGTGGAGAGCACAATCACCTTATCTGCGAGCTCGTAGGTATGACGAATATGGGCTTGTTTTTGGGCGTCACATTCGTTTTCGAAGAATTCACGAAATTCGGCGCCATGCAAATGCAACACAACCTTCACTCGAAAGCGTTTTAGCAATCTAATAAGCAGCGATTTGCGTTGATAACTGCCCCGCGATGCCATATGAATATGCGCCACCGCCACACGGGAGCTCAATAGAGTCCACGCTGTTTGGATATAGGCGAAGAGAAAAGTAAACAGCCGTTTTAGGCCCAACTTTGACGTGTCACGCTGATGGGTGGCGATATGCTTTACATGCCAGCGGGAGAAAAACCCCGAAGATTCCAACGTATGCAAGACCGTAGCTATACCGCCTTGGCCGCCTCGCGCGGTGGCTAACGTAATGTTTTTGTACTGTTTCATCCTCATTCCTCAATGCTACAAAGCGCTTGGCGTACCTTGCCCGATGCGGTTTTTTCTAGTTGCGATACCGGTGTTACTTTCACCTGCATGCTTTGACCCAAGCGCTCCTTGGTATTGCTTATTAATTGCTGGCGCTGGTGCTCATCAAAGCGTCTATCATCTATTTGCACTCTAACCTCGAGCGCGCCTGGGCGATGTTGCACAAACTGACACCCTAGTAAGCCGTCAACTCCTTTAGGAATATGGTTAAGCACGTAGACCTTCTGCCCTTGTTCAGCCACCAAGTAATCCCCTTGGCGGCCCTCAATGGCGCTAATAACAGGATAATGACGACCACAGGGACAGCTTTGTTCATCGCTAAGCTGGACAAAATCGCCCGTGCGATAGCGAATGAGTGGAAATAAAGAGTTGTTAAGGTTACTTCCGATCAGTTCATAACGATTACCATCGATATGGTGCAGCTCAACTTCAGCGTAATCGTTGAGAAGGTGGTAGTTACCATGCTCACAATTGGCGATCGCTGCAACACGCTCAAATAGACCATACCAATCAAATACTTTGCACTTAAAGCGTGACTCAATCAGGGCTCTGTCTTCGGCGCTTAAAGATTCTGATGAAGTGATGACTGACTTTAATGGCGCGGGGTAATAGGTATCACAACTTTGTAAATATTTTGCCAAGCTGACAATCGACGACGGGTAGGCTTGGATAACATCGACACCAAACTCCACCATGGCGTCGATGTAGCTCGCCATATTAGCTGTGGTTAAATGGAAGGAAGACAGCATGATCATATCTTCGAACCACGAATAACGCCAAAACGGCGCCTTTCGTTGCTCACCTGGAACAATCATATCTCCGCGAAGCCACGCTCGCTTATCTCCTTTTTGATACCCCGCCCACTGTCGGTGGCGATTAGTAAAAGCTCGCTCACGCATGACCGATTCTTTCGATTGGTAAATCACTAAAGGACTGCCTGTGGTGCCACTGGTTGCCCCTTTGATCTTGACCCCTTGATGTTCGGAGTCTAGAAAATCACGGTGCTGAGCTTTGACAGTGGCTTTATCAATCACACTGTATTGCCCTAAATCAGTGCCTTTATCGCGATAAAAAGGGACTCGGCGAGCCGCATGTGCAAGCATCTTTTTAAGCCGCGCTTGGCGATAGGCATCGCATTTGTGCACATCGTATTGCAACTGTTCAAGCTGCGCTGTTAGCGAGCGAGTGTGTCGGTTATCCCGCAGCTTCTGACGTAAACCACCATAGACCGAGGCCAACACATTTTGCAGCCAAATCGGACTGCGCTTGTACATACGAGAGGTATACATTTACACCGTCTCCCGCGCATCTGAGAGAGTGATAAATTGACCCTGACGCTGTGCTCGTTTAAGCGTGTATGCAAATGGAGAAAACCATGAATAGTCTTTGGCATGTCCAATAAGTACGGTGGTAGACAAGCACTTTTGCTGCGCCAAAGCTAAAAATCGCTGTACTTGTGCTCGGCTACTTAGACACACATCGAAGTTACTGTTTGTCAATTTATGTGGCTGCAAAGGGGTAGCCGGCTTAACGCTACGCTGATAACCAATGCGCTTTAATTTTTTATTAAATAACCGCGTGTATAAACGCGCCAGAGAGATTTTTTCTGGTAACGAGCTGCGCAGCGTAAGCAACGGGTACTCGATGACTTGTGTAGGCTCATCACTGCCGGGCATAGGATTAGGTAAGAATGAGTCACAATCGGTGTAGTCGTATTGACACAAGGCCTTATTGGCGTAAAAGCCCGGGCACAAAGATGATTCAGTATCAAAGCCCGCAGCGCTTAGCGCTTTCACACTCTGCGGATTAAAGCCGATATTGTAGCCACCTGCACGAAATGCATGACAACGATATTCGCTGTTGAGGGGCTGAATTAATGCTTCCAGAAAGGCTTTACCGGCGAGCAATAAATCAAGCTGACCTGGGGTGCCATCAGCACTGGTTCGATAAGGCAAGGCAGAAAATCGCCACCAGTCAAAGTTGAGCTGCCATTGTCCTTGACGGTACTGTGCTTGATACCATTGAGGGTGCAGGTGTAATTGTAAGTCGTGACCTAGAGACACCATACGCTCGAGCTGGGCTTTAATATGCTTGGCATCGTCGATAAAAACAGGGTTGCCGCTGTCGGCTTCTTTAAAAATCGCTTCGAGCTCAAGGTATTCGATGAAAAAAGTAGCGCGTATTCCCAAACGTTGCATGGTTTCGAGCATTTTGTCTGTGGGCGCGACCAAGTGCTTAAGCACATCGCCCTTGCCACTGCCAAACAACTCATAATCAAACGTCAAAATGTAGTTCATTAGCTCTTCTTCCTTGAGATATTTTGCGCAAATAGCTGCTGGCATTGCGGCAACAGTTTAGAGTTGTCGATAGCATAACAAGGCGAAACTAAACGCTGACTTAAGGTAACCAATTGGGGACAATGCAAATCAAAAAATGTGCTCGACTCCATCAGCGGCTCGCGAATGTCATGCACAAAAGTGGTTACGCGATGTTGTTTGCCTTCATGAACCACCGTGGCTGCAAAGGGCTTGTCACCATAAAGATACCCTAGTTCTTGCTCGTACAGGTCTTCAGCACAGTGCACCATCGAACAATTACGTACGCCCAAACCGATGGACTTGGAGTGCTCCAATTGTGCCAGCAAGTAATAGGGGCTGTGCGCATCATAAGGCGTCCGGCTGAGCTGGTGATGAGCGGTAATTAATCGGCTGTGTTGGCCCCAAGCGGCAACGGCTTTGATAGGGTGGATACTGATGTGACTGTGCTCATCATCAGCTAGAGTTTGCGCCAATACCCCGGTGCCACAACGCACATGTGCGCTATCAAAAATACGCCCGGCCTTTAGCCAATCTTGCGACAACCCTGGCGGGTAAAATGGCATGGCCAAGGTCCCTGTAGGGCCGACAATTTGCTTTAGTAGCTCGAGCAATTGCTGGGGAGTAAAATCAGCATGCAAAAACCCAAAACCACAGTGCACTAACAATGCATCCCCTTGCGCTATCTGCAAATCATCGAGCAACACCGCTCGCATCTGCGCCAGCGTGGTTTTAGGTTGCGCGCTTAAAGCCTGACGTTGGCGACGGTACTTTATTTGCCGTAAATGGGCATAAATAGACGATGACTTAAGTCGCGCAAGCATGGCTAGCTCCTTGGGCCCGAATCGATTGTTGGGCTTTTTGTTGAAGTTTTAAAGCACAGAACAAGGCACAGTAAAGAAGTAACAATACCGGTGTTTTTGTTGTTAATGAGTTATTGGTTACCCCCACAATCATAAACACACCAATCGCGGTACGGCTGACTAAGTTCCCGTGATAAAAGAAATAACCTAGGGGCAAGAAAGCAGCGATAAAAAGCGGCACAGCACCAATCAAGCCAAAATTAAAAATCCATCCTACGAGGTAGTTTTCAATAACCGAGATATCAATATAAAACTCGATAGCAGCCATCAAACTCGCTGAAGCGCCGAACACCCACTCTTTTGGGCTCAACTGCTCAAGTAGATAAAACACATCTAAACGCGCTGTAGCACTGTGATCGATATACATTTTCGAAGCGATACGTTCCGTGATCCCCGACTCGATAAGCACCACAATAAAAGCAATAAAGGCGAAATAGCCGAGCATCATAAGTACCGCTAGGTACCGCCTGTCAACGGCCACACCACGGGTTAAAAATCGCCACAATGCGGGCACGGCACACATTAAGGCGCCAAGGCAAAAGAGTGCTAACGCTGCCCGCCCACCAAAAGCAAACAGCGCCAAGATCACTAGGCCGATATAAGCAAAAGCAGGGAGTCGAGTGTAGGAGCAGAGCAACAAGGCTAAAGCCACAGTGATCAGTGCATTGTTCAGGGGGTGTGTCATCAATGCGGTTGAGCGAAAAAAAGCAAAGGAGTCAAACTCAACGCTTACAATACGAGTATTTAATACGTACTCCCCCACGGCAAGTAAGGAATTAAACAGCAACAAGTAAGCAAGTAGCACCAAAATACGCTGCAACTGCGAGTGTGATAATTGCGCGAGTAGCACTAACAACAACAATGGCGCTAAAAAGGTATTAACCATATAGGCCATGCCTGACGTGCCTTGTGTGGCTAGGCCATAGACGATAACAGCGCTTAGAGCGATAAATGACCACCACCAAATAGACGCTAACTGACCTAATTCAGCAACACTTGCTGCCATGCCTCTGCTCAACACCAATAACCCAAATAACGCCAGTAAAATGTATGCATAAAGGTGTATTTTAACCATCGGCGAGCCGCCTTCTGATACGTAGGCGATACCGAGATTTTCAAGCAGGTAGCCACCGAGTACCACTGCACTGAATAAGGCTAATTGTAGGTATTTTGCTAATTTAATCTCAGACACTGCGCCGCCTCCAGTTGAGGCTCTGGCTACGTATAGCGAAGGTATTGAGTAACCAGTGCATCAGCGCATAGGTCGTGATCCCTACCAGTACACCAATAACAAGCTGCTGCCAAGGCGCAAGTGATACAAGGGTGCTCAACAATGTATAAAGCACTGCGCCCATCACCGTTGTCGCCAGTAGCGTTTTATAAAGCTGTGCTGGCCAGGTAAAGTGGTAACGGTAATAATGCCCAGTTATCAACGACAGCAACGCTGCGACACACATAGCAATAAGCAACGCCAATGCAGCACCTAAAGCACCTAGCTTGGGTACCCATGTAAACGCTAAAGCGAGCTGCAAGGCAAAGCCCACAGCAGTGATCAGCGGTAGCCATTGAGTGCGCAACCTAAACTGTAAGCCATGGTCTAAATAGTGGCCGCGTAGATTCAAAATAAAGGTGGCGGCGGCGATAGCATAAAATACGCGTAAATCTAGCTGCTGATAGCGCTCACCTAAAAACACAGTGATCAGCGGCTGTGCCAGTAAACACAGCCCGGTCAGCGCCGGTATCGCTAACGCACACAAATACCCACCATAGCGGCTATGAGCCTGACGCAATTGCTGCGGTTTGTCGGTGAGTTTGGTCAGCTCTGGATACAACGGCAGTGCCACGACCATAAACACCAGTGCCATTAAGCCCACTAACAAGTTGGCTATGCCGGCGTAGAGCCCAGCTTGCTCTAACGAAGTAAGCTGAGCAATGACGATACGGTCACTACGCGTTGCCAATACTCCGAGAGCACCGGTAAACATAAAAGGTAAACCATAGTGTAGAAACTCTCGGCGCAGCACCGGTGTGCCCTTATGTCCCTGAGGGTTTCTACGCAAAGTAAATAACAAGGCGATGGCGTTACTCGCTACCAAAGCAATTAAGGCGCTATGCAGGGCACCATCAAGCCACAGGCAACCTAAGGTAAGCACCACGGATAACACCGCTTGGGTCAAGGTTGCATAACGATAACGATTAACTTGCTCACACACTCGAGCGCGCTCAAGGTAGTAGGTGTATGTTCCTTTGGCAACGAACAGCAGAGCAACCCAAAGCATATTGCTCCATGAGAACAGCGAAAACACCCACAAGCATAAGGCTACAACCAGTACTGCTACCGCTGCAAATAACCATAACAACGAGCTACTGAGGCACAAAAGCTGCTCACGCTCTGGGCTTTGTGCACTGGGGTAAAAGCGTAGCAGTGCAGTGTTAATCCACTGCGCAAACATAGAGCGTGTGCTTTCCATGATCACCAGCAGTACTGCCAAAAGGCCGTATTCGCTTACCGCGAGAAACCGAGTTTGTATAGCTATAAGCGCAAACACACTCAATGCTGAAAATATCTGTACTGGGGCGTAGCTGAGTAACTTATTAAACACCCGCTAGCTCCTTGTACAACTGCTGATACTGAGCATTGACTCGTTGCGCCGAAAAAGCGTCGGCGATGAGCTGAGGCTCAGCACTGCCGCTATCCTCGAGCACCTGACTAACCCTTTGCACCGCAGCGTCGATATCATTGCTATCGATAAAGGCGCCACCCGCACTGATGAATAACTGTGGCTGCTCAGCCAATACACCCACGCGCGTCGAGACCACGTTAAGACCAGCAGCGACCATTTCCAAGGGGGCCAAGCCAAAAGTCTCCTCTTGTGAACAAAACAAGCCCACATGTGCTTTGGCATAATGCTGCGCCACTTCAGACATTGACAAGGCACCGGTAAATTGCACGTTAGTCGAGATCCCAAGTCGCTCGATTTGAGCGTCTAACTCCGCTTTATAGTCATGATCACGTACCGGGCCGATAATGCACAAATTTACCTCACGGCTTTGATTTAGCTTCGCCACAATATCAATAGCGACATGAATGCCTTTTTTCCGATGGATCATTGCACAGGTCACTAAGGTGGGGGTGTTAAACTTCTCTACCGACGCTGTATTTACAGCAAAAAAAGTGGGATTAATGGGGTTTGCAACGACCTCTGCATTTATTCCTGTTTGCTGGGCAATACACTGTCGCAGCTGCTCGCCTACACAGGTAACTCTATTCGCCCTATGGCGTGACAAGCTCGGCAGAATACGCTCATAGAGCAAGTCATTGAGCATCGACACTGACTTACGCCCTAACTTTCCAAACGAATGCACTGTCACCATTTTCGCAATGTGTTTGGGCACGCCAAGCAACAGCGACCAATAGTGACTGTGCACCACATCCGCACGGTGCGCCCGGCAAAACTTGCGCACTTGCCAGCACTGATAAATCACGCCAGGCACTGGCACTCGCGCGATCTTGCCCTTGCTCGGTACAAAGGTCACATGCACTTGTTCGCTTAAGCGATAACGCGTGAAATACTCTGCTGAAGACTGACCAACTTTCAACGCGAGCACTTCATACTGACACCCGGGCGTTGGCGTCGTTATGAGTGCTTGCAATAACTGCTGGCATACACTATCGACGCCCCCGGCGTTATCGCTGCCCCAGTCAATGGTGCTTAACGGTGCAACAATCACTACTTGGGTCATGAATTAACCTGCACTGGATTTGCAATATAGGTTGCCTCACCATGTTCGCGCACCACTTTAGCCGGGTTCCCGACCACGGTGGCATGCGCAGGTACATCCTTGATCACCACAGCTCCCGCGCCTACCTGAGCACCATCGCCAATGTGTACGTGTTCAACCACACTGGTGTGTGGTCCAATGTATACATTGTCACCAATATGCGCTGCGTGACCATGGTTTGAACCAATCACGGTATAAGGGCTTAAATTACAGTTAGCGCCAATTTTAGCGCTGGCATTAACAATAATGCCGGTGCCATGACCTAAGTACAGCCCAGGCCCGACCTGCACTTCCTTGGGCAACTGAATCTGATACCGTACTGATAAATGTTTATGCATCAACCGCGCAAAGCCGCGCACCAGAGTGCTGCGAGCACGACACAAGCGAAACCAAAACACATAGTTGAACGAGGGGTTCACTAATAAATGCTTGATCAGTAACACCCTAGAAACTCGCCCGGTTTGCCGATATAAATCGGCCTTAATGAGCTGCTTAGGTGTCATCACGCCAACACACCTCGGGTATCAATCACCACTTTACGGGCAAACTCGGTTTTGTCGGCATTTTTAAATTGCTTATGATCAACCAGTACAACGACGATATTTGCAAGCTCTAGCGCCTGCTCCAGGGAGGTCAGTTCAACCCCTTGGGCACCAAGGTGACTAGGAAGCTCATCGATGTTCGGTTCAACAGCCAATACGGCACCGATTTGTTGTTGCGCTAAGTCACTGACAATGTCTAAAGCGGGGCTTTCTCGTAAATCGTCAATATCAGCCTTAAATGACAGACCAAGGCAAGCAATAACCGGGCGCTTAAACTCATCCGCCGCTTGCTTTATTTGCTCAACCACATAGCTTGGCTTGCCGTCATTGACCAAGCGCGCTTGTTTAATCAGCTTTGCCTGCTCGGGAGCACTGCTAACAATAAACCAAGGGTCGACTGCGATGCAGTGACCCCCCACCCCTGGACCGGGATTAAGGATATTGACGCGGGGGTGGCGATTGGCCAAGCGAATGAGTTCCCACACGTTGATTTTTAGCTTGTCACAGATCAACGATAATTCGTTGGCAAAGGCGATATTCACATCGCGGAAAGAGTTTTCGGTTAACTTAGCCATTTCTGCGGTGCGTGCATTAGTGATAATACACTCGCCGCGAACAAAGTTTTCATACAGCTCAACCGCGCGTTTTGAGCATGCTTGCGACATACCACCAATGACGCGGTCATTGGAAACTAGCTCCTGTAGTACATAGCCAGGTAGTACACGCTCTGGACAATGGGCGATTTTAATATCTGCGTTGTCACCCACTTGCTGTGGAAAGCTCAAATCTGGACGCGCTTCGCTTAACCAAGCAGCGAGTTGTTCGGTGGCCCCAACCGGGGAGGTCGATTCAAGAACCACTAGATTGCCTTTTTCCAACACCGGCGCAATCGCTTTGGCCGCACTTTGGATATAACTTAAATCGGCCTCCACTGGTCCACTGTCATTATCTTTAAAGGGAGTGGGCACCGCGACCATAAACGCATCCGCTCGCTGAGCTTCGGTCGTCGCACGCAGGTTGCCGGTGGCAACCACACCGCGCACCACAATGTCTAAATCAGGCTCAACGATGTGGATTTTTCCTTCATTGATGGTATCCACTGCTTGCTGATTTACATCAACGCCAATGACATTAATGCCACGCGAGGCGACAACGGCGGCGGTAGGCAGGCCAATATAGCCCAAGCCGATAACTGAAACTGTTTCAAAATTCATAGTAACTATCCTTATTGGGCATGAAAGTGGGCGCCGATGGCATCGGCAATGCGTTGACTGGCTTGACCATCACCGTAGGGGTTATGAGCACGGCTCATGCGCTGGTAGGCCTGCTCATCAGTCATTAAACGTTCAACGGCAGTGAAAATGGTTTGCTCATCAGTGCCTACCAGCTCGACTGTGCCCGCCGCCACCGCTTCTGGGCGTTCGGTGGTATCACGCATAACCAATACAGGTTTCCCGAGGCTTGGCGCTTCTTCTTGAACGCCGCCAGAGTCAGTTACAATAAGGTGCGCACGATTCATTAAATAAACAAAGGGAAGGTAATCCAATGGCTCAATAAGTGAGATATTTTCCAAGCCTTGGAGCAGACGATTAACCGGCTCACGCACTTGCGGATTCATGTGCATAGGATAAACAATCCGGCTTTGTGGAAAGCGCTTAGCAATACGCGCCAATGCCTGACAAATACGCTCGAAGCCGCCACCGAAACTTTCTCGGCGATGCCCGGTCACTAAAATCACTTTCTCATCTGCGGCCAATGCCAATTGCTGCTGCAACTGTTCGCTAAGACTTGGCTCGGTATTAACCTTATCGACAACATCCAGCAATGCATCAATCACCGTATTACCGGTTACGTGCACGTTGCTCGGGTCAATATTTTCCTTCAGTAAGTTGTTCTTTGAAGTGTCTGTTGGCGCAAAGTGCAGCTGTGTCAACGCGCCTGTAAGCTTACGGTTCGCCTCCTCAGGCCACGGCGAATATAAATTCCCGGTGCGCAGCCCGGCCTCTACATGGCCGACGGGAATTTGCTGATAGAACGCCGCCAAACTCGCCGCAAAGGTGGTGGCGGTATCACCATGCACTAAGACGATATCGGGTTTAAATTCATCAAGCACAGGAGCTAAGCCCTGCAAAATGCGACATGTCACATCATTGAGTGACTGCCCTTTTTGCATAATGTCGAGATCATAGTCGGCTTTAATGGCAAAAAGGGCCATAACTTGATCGAGCATTTCTCGGTGTTGTGCCGTGATACACACGCGCGCTTCAAAGCGAGAGTCATTCGCCAAGGTTTTCACTACCGGCGCCATTTTGATTGCCTCAGGACGTGTACCAAATACACTCAGTACCTTAGTGGCCATATAAATCCTCTAATTTTTTAATTCGCTTAACAGGTGTTATGCCGATGCGCTGGCACTTTGCTTGGCTTGCTCGATAGCTAACATGCTTTCCAGTGCAGCTTGAAATTCGCTGCCAAACTGTTGGCTGCGCATGGCATAGTGCACATTGGCAATCATGTATCCGAGTTTAGAGCCACAGTCATGAGAGCGACCCTTCAAATGGAATGCCTCCACGGTTTGAAGTTGGCGAAGCTGATGGAGGGCATCGGTTAATTGGATTTCGCCACCGGCTCCTGGGGGCGTGTGTTCGAGCAGATCCCACGTTTGCGCACTGAGCACATAACGGCCGGTTATCGCCAAACGGCTTGGCGCTTGTTGCTGTGAGGGTTTCTCTACCATGTCACGAATAACAGCGCTGTCACCCGCGTGAATCGTCTTACCGTCAATGTCAACGATGCCATATTTGTCAACATCAGTGGCTGCTACAGGCTCAACCATGATTTGCGAATGCTCACTGTGCTCATAACGTGCAATCATCTGCGCAAGGTTTTCGCTGCGCAAATTACACGCAAACTCATCAATAATCACATCAGGCAGTAACACCGCGAACGGGTTTTCACCAACGATCGGACGCGCTGCTAATACCGCATGGCCTAATCCTAGTGGCTTGGCTTGGCGTACTGAAATGATAGTGACATCGTCTGGCACAATGCTGCGCACCTCTTCGAGCAAGCTACGTTTGACTCGTTTTTCCAACGTCGCTTCGAGCTCAAAGCTGGTATCAAAGTGATTCTCTACTGAATTTTTTGAGGAATGAGTCACCAGCACAATTTCCTTGATCCCCGCCTCAACGGCTTCACGGACCACATGCTGGATAAGGGGTTTGTCCACTAATGGGAGCATCTCTTTAGGGATGGCTTTGGTCGCTGGGAGCATACGTGTTCCGAGACCAGCGACCGGTAATACCGCCTTTTGCACTTTCATATATATTTCCTTTGAAAACGGTGTGAGTGGCAAAACACTCAGTGAGCCCACTCCGTCCTTGGCACTGCACATCTAGTCGATAAGTACTAAACATTGTACTTGTTAACAAATAGATTTCAATAACTAGCACCAAAGAATTAGATTAAGTTTTTATTTCGCGTGTACCTGTTGTACATTTAAGTGATATCATTCTGGGAATGAACGCAAACTTATAAGGGACTGCAAAATTGTAACCGGAATCAAAACAGCAGTAAGATTTGCTGTCGCAGTCGCCTTAAGTTGTACGGCTGCATTGACCTACGGACAATTGTTGCAGCCGCAGCAGCTCGTTGAGTACGTGCAAAATAAAGGGAACATTAGCGCATCAAGGCGGGCCCAACACTGGCTAGAGATGCTTGTTATGCAGCAACATGCAGATGCATGGCGCCAGCTGCAGAGCGTCAACCAGTTCTTTAATGACGTGGTGGCCTACCAAAGTGATGAAACGCTGTGGCATCAAAGTGACTATTGGGCCACACCGGCTCAACTGCTGATCCAAGGTGCCGGTGATTGCGAAGATTACGCCATCGCCAAGTTTTTTACCTTGGTTAGTTTAGGCATCCCCGATGAGCAGCTACGCTTAATGTATGTGCGCCATTTAACGCTTGATCAACCACATATGGTAGTGCTGTATTTTGATGGTCAAGATGATGAGCCTTACGTACTTGATAATTTTGATAATCGTATTGTCAAAGCCAGTGAACGCGAAGATTTAAAACCGATTTATAGTTTCAATGGCCAAGGATTATGGTTGGCTAAAGCGCAAAACCTCAGTGGCCAAGCCACTGGCAGTCGAGTGTCTGCTTGGGAGGAGTTGATTAAGCAGATCGAACAGGAATCAGCGAACAAGGAGTGAAAAGTCAATGAACAAACCAAGGATGAGTTTACAAACTCAAGTCTACGCCCTCATCGTGTTACTGGGAATAATCACTTTTGCAGTGAAGTTAAAGCTTAGTAGCGAACAAACCCAAGCCTTTTATCAGCAACAAATGGCGACTCACGCTCGTGATACCGCGACCAGTTTAGGTCTGGCTATTTCACCCTATTTAAATGAGCGCGATATGATGGTGGCACGCACCATGGTTCAAGCTATTTTTGACTCTGGTTACTATGCTCAGATAGAGCTTAAGGATGATCAAAGTAAGTCGCTTGTTAACCTCAATCACAACCCCGAAATACACGGGGTGCCATCATGGTTTATGCGCCTATTTCAGCTCACAGCACCGACCTACACCAAGGAGCTCAATAGTGGTTGGAAAGTGGGTGGCTTTTTAAGTGTCACCACGCATCCAGGCGCTGCATACATCGAGCTTTGGCAGCAGGTGAAACAAGCGGCAATCAGCTCAGCAATGATTTTAGTGATTGCTCTAAGTCTTGCTTATTTCGTGCTGCGCTCGGTATTCAGGCCACTGCGCAAAGTAGAACAGCAGGCACAACGCATTGGCCAAAAACAGTTTGTTCAAAACAACGCGAGTCCGAAATCTCGAGAGCTGTTCTCAGTCACAAAAGCGATGAATGACATGGTGACAAGTATTCAGCGTACCTTTGATGCGTTAACCAAACAAAGCGATGCCTACTACCGCCAAGCATATCGTGATGAGTTAACTGGGTTGGGGAATCGCCGCGCCTTTGATAACCAACTTAGCGCAGTGACTGAACAGCTGCAAGATGAGCATACCCACAGCGTGGCAATGGTCACCTTGCCTAGCCTGCAATTAATTAATGAACATCATGACTACCGTCAAGGTGACGCCTACGTGCTCGCGGTGTTGGAAGTCATCAAACGCTACCTCGCTCACCTAGGTGACTACCATATCTATCGCATCAGCGGTGGTACATTCACTATTCATATGCCCTACCCTTGCGACTTTGTTGCTGAAACATTATCGCGCTTGCACCACAGCCTTCAAAAAGAGCAACACCATCGTTATGAGAAGGGCTTTGCACATCTGAGTATCGCCTCCGTAAACAGCTGCAGTACCGTGGGCAGTATACTTAGTGAACTGGATACCGCCATTTCAACAGCGAGCCCTGACAAGCCGGCAATGTGTCAAACACACAATTTAGTGCAATCGCAAAGCCAATGGCGAGAGACCATTGTGAGAATTATCGAGCAAGGTAATTTTAGTTACTCATTTCAACCCGTTCGCAAACAACAACAGCAGCAAGCTCATTATTTTGAGACCTTCGTGCGCATTAGCGACCAAGGGAAGTCTATTGATAACCAACAACTATTCGCCATGGCTGAGCGCCTCGGCTTGGCGTGTGAGTTAGAGAAAAAGCTATTCCAAGCTTTTATTAACTTTCGTAATACTCATACGGAGTTAGCCCTTGCAGTAAACCTAAGTAAAGAGGCGTTTTACAATGAAGATTTTATTACTTGGGTGTGTCGTCAGGCTCATCATTACGGGTGCTTACGCCACAACACGGTGTTAGAAATAGGTGAAGCCACCCTATTGGCCGACATCGCCATGGCCAAGAATGTGTTGGCGCGACTGAAAGCATTCAATATTAAAGTGTGTATAGAGCACTTTGGTTCCAGCCTTACCTCATTTAGGTATCTGCGTGACCTCAATATAGATTACGTGAAGGTGGATGCGGCCTATACCAAGGACCTACAGCAGAACGATGATGCACTTGCTTTGTTACGCTCCATTGTCACCACTTGCACAGGAATTGGAATAAAAACTATTGCCTGCCATATCGAAAACGCGGTGAGTTTTGACAAAGCCATGCAGCTACAGTTTGACGGTCTGCAAGGAAACTACATAAAGCCGCCGATGCAATTAGAAGAAGGCCCCGAACAGGCTATCTTCAACTTTCAAACACGAACATTATAGCGATAAAGGAGTAGATCATGAGAAAGACCGGTTTAGTGCTGTGCATAGGGATGATATGCGCCATGATGATAGGCAATGCGCACGCTGTCGAAGCGACCGCTAAAAGCGATGCGATTATTACTGAGGCTATCGACCAAGGGCAGCCACTCAGTGAACAAATTACCGCACTTATGAGCCGCTACCCAGCATTAAATGCGGCTTTGGTTAATTCTGCTATCACTGCTGTTGGGGCTGATACCGGCGCAGCCAATGAGCTATTTTCCCGAGCCCTAGTCCACGTGGGCGTGACCTCAGATGAGGCCATGAATATCGTTGCAGCGGCGCTCAGTGCTGGCATGAACCCTGATAATGTGACCGCGTTAGCTATTGCCAACAATATGGATGCAACCTTAGTGTCACAAGCAACTGCAGCAGGGCCGGCAACTGCCCCAAACTTCGCACCATCCCCCATCGTCGGTCTCGGTGGTTCAGGCGGGGATGGCGGAATTTCTGAGTCAAACCAATAAGCGTTGATTCTTCAGTGTTAAGCCTGTCTCTGAAGACATCCGAAAGCTCGGATAATCGCCTTAAAGCGCATGGTTCACGTGCTATCTTTGCGCTGCTACTCATCATCTTATTTATAGCCCCCTTTGTATTAGGGGGCTTTCGTCTTTGGGCCAGTGCATTATTGTGCCTAGCTATCGCTGTAATCAGCGCTTTGCATTGTGCTTATGCTGTGACAACTCAACAACCGCTATGGAATATAAATAAGACGCACCGCTGGCTTATCATCCCCATGCTAGGTTGTGTGTTTGTAGTGGCTATGCAGGATGTACTAAAGCTGAGCGCCAGCCCCGGTGCGACCAGGCATGCTTTGCTGGTCACGGTAGCACTGACCCTCTACGCCGTTTTGCTGCTTACTTACTGCACTAGCTATCAACGATTGCGGGCACTGGTCGTGTTATTGGTGATAACTGGGTTGGTGCAGGCAAGTTATGCCTGTATTTTGGTGTTAAGCCCTGACTTACCTAGCCTAGTCTTACAGTGGCAACGCAACGATAAAGCCTTCGGTAGCTTCACCTACCAGAACTTTTTAGCTAATTACCTTGGTTTGGTTTTAAGTTTAGGCGTTGGACTCATCATAGCTCAGCTAAGCACTGGGCAAAATCCTCTCAGCTTTAAACGTCTGATCCAAGTATGGTTAAGCCCCAAATTAATGATTCGCTTAGCATTAATGGTTATGGTTATCGCGCTTATCCTGACCCGTTCCCGCATGGGCAATGCTGCCTTTTTCATTGCCTTGGCCTTAGCCTGTTTATTAGCCCTGTTTTTTTACCGCAAGCCCTCAAAGCAGTTTAAATGGTTAATTTTTAGTTTTTTCGTGCTTGATTTCATTCTTATTGGCGCACTGTTTGGGGTTTCCCAAGTGAAGGAACGTTTGAGTAACACCGCTTTGCTTTTCGAAAGCCGTGATGAAGTGCTTCGTGACGCATGGACACTGCTGTTCGAACACCCTTTTTTAGGCCATGGTGCGGGGAGTTTCTACACTGTATTTCCAAGTGTCCAACAAGGGCCCTACTCAGGCTATTACGATAACGCCCACAATGACTATCTGCAGTTCTTAATTGAGCTTGGTTGGCCTGCTAGCATTGCCTTGGCAGTGGCGATTGGTGGTTGCTTATGGGTCTCGGTACAAGTAATGAAAAAGCGCAGAACGCGGCTTTATCAGGGACTCGCATTCGGAGCAATAGCCGCCATTATATTTATGTTATTGCACGCAAGTGTAGATTATTCTCTGCAAGCCATGGCCAATGCGCTCACTTTTATTACCGTGTTATGTATTGGGCTATTATGCAAAACCTTATCACCGCCCGTGCTTGCCCGTAATTAGCGTTTATACACTTGCTTACATTTGAATGTTGGCGAGGCATTAAAAGTTATGTCACTGTAAAGAAGTCATCTTGGGCCTGTACTTGCGTGAGTCGCTGGCCCCAAGGTAAATACCAGTGACAATACATAACAATAATGAGGTTTAACGTGACAGGAAGACACTTGCCAATTAAAAGTGCCATCGCCGCACTGCTTTTGCTAAGCAAACCAGTATGGGCTGACGCTTTTAGTGAACACCATCTTGATGTTGACTTTAACATTACTCAGGCCCCTATTAGCGCCGATATTTCGCCTCATCCGGGTAAAGAGATAATCGCTATCGGCCGCAGCAGCGCCAAAGCACAGCAAGTGGCCGTTCTGGCGTTGGTTGACGGGACACTAACCCAGGTGGACCGCTTTGCCATTGGTGAGCAGTATTTTGCCTATGACATTGGCAACGACCCGCAGGGCAAACAGACCCTGTATTTCCTCGCCAAAGACCATGTTGGTCGTTATCAGTATCCACAAGGCCCTTCAGAGCCAAGGTTATTGTCCTATCTCGAAGTCAGCTCCGTCTTCCAAATTCAACGCAGTAACTTTATGCGCCGCATGCCATTTATATTTGATTTTAATGGCGATGAAAGTGCTGATGTGATGCTGCCTAACTTTAATGAGCTACAGGTGTGGTTTAGCCAGCAAGATAAAGCGCACAAGCTCTCTAAATTGGCTATTACCGGCCAAAACGTATTAACTCGCGATGGCTTGAGTGTGACTCCGGCACAAACCTTTACCTTAGATATTAATAACGATGAGCGCATGGATATTGTTCATCTCACCTCCGGGCAGCTGCACATTTACACTGCTGCCAAGCGCCATTTTGACCATCAAGCAGTGGCCATTCGCGAGGATATTCACGCCATCGATTGGTGGGATCAACTCGATGATGATGGCCGCTCTTTGGACCAAAGCGATCTCAACTACCGTAAGTTGGAGCGCTTTGAAGACGTTAACGGCGATGCAATAGTGGATATGGTGGTGCGCTATACCCAAAGCTCCGGCGTGCTAGATAGAAAAAACGACTACGAGATATTTTATGGCAAAAACACCGCTGATGGCGAGCTTCGTTATGGTGCGCAGGCCGATACCACAGTGCGTGCAGAAGGAACGCTCACTGGCCTTGAGCTGCAAGACATTGATGGTGATGGCCGCAAAGAAGTGATGGTATCCAGTTTTGAGTTAGGGGTCTCGCAGGTAGTCTCTGCGCTGCTAGCAAGTAGCATTGACCAAGATGTGCTGCTCTATCGCCAAAATGCGCAAGGACAGTATCCGGAACAGCCGAGCATGGACTATGAAACCGAAATGGGCTTTAGTATCAGCAAAGGCCGCGCCAGCGAACCCTTGGTGAAACTCGCCGATATTAGTGGCGATGGCATTCTTGATTTACTACTTTCTGAGGACAGCGATGAGCTTATTTATCGCTTAGGTAACAAAGACGGCGGCTTCTCCCGCAAAAGCAGTCAAGATATAGCCTTGCCACAATCCGCAGCACAGATTAGCCATGCCGATATCAATGGCGATAACAAAGCCGACCTTATCGCCTATTATGGCAAACTCGATAGTGCCAAGCTGCACAAGCGCTTAACCCTATTGGTCGCTAAATAACTGGCTACGTAATCACAGGCAGCGCGTTATTTATGGCCGCGCTGCCTAAGAAAACCATTAAAAGTTAAGCACCATCGGCGCTATCACCAGAGTTGCCAGCGTGATCAGCACAATAGCAATAATGTTCAAAGCAAAGCCTGCACGGATCATATCGGTAATTTTTATCTCTCCCGAGCCAAATACAATCGCGTTCGGTGGCGTGGCCACCGGCATCATAAAGGCGCAACTGGCGGCAATGGCAGCGGGCACCACCCAGACTAAGGGCGTACCAGTAATCGACTCTGCCACCGGCCCAAGTAAAGGTAAAAACCCGGCAGCAGTCGCCGTATTGCTGGTGATCTCGGTTAAGAAAGTAATTAACGCGGCCACCACGAGAACACTTATCACCAACGGCATAGCACTGGCCCCACTCAGCAGATTAGCGATGTAATCAGCCAGGCCTGAGCTTTTTATCTGCGCCGCTAAGGTCAAGCCGCCACCAAAGAGCAACAAAATCCCCCAAGGCACGTTTGCTGCGTTTTGCCAGTCTAAAACCCGCTCTTGAGAGTGCCTTTCTGCCGGTAACATAAACAACAGCAACGCCGCAGCAATAGCAATACCGGTATCTGATATCGCCAGCCCGGTGACATCACCGAGCACTGGGCGCAACACCCAACTCACCGCTGCTAAGGCAAAGACCGCGAGGACACTTTTCTCGGCCCGAGACATCGCTCCTAACTGCGCTAGTTGATTGCGAAACATGCCTTTGGTCTCTACTTGGCTGGCAGTTTTATCCACTTTATACATCACTTTCGTTAACCACAGCCAGGTTAGGGTCAGCATCACTAAAGACAAAGGGACGCCTATCATCATCCAGGTAGCAAAGCCGATTTCGATATTGTAACTGTCGGCCAGATACGCAGCCATCAAGGCATTCGGTGGCGTGCCTATCAAGGTACCAATACCACCAATGCTAGCGCCATAGGCAATACTCAATAGCAGCGCCTTGGCAAAATTATCACATTGGTTGCCATTATCCTTTAATAGGTGGACCACCGATAAAGCTATCGGTAGCATCATCACGGCTGTTGCGGTGTTTGACATCCACATTGATAAAAACGCGGTCACCGCCATCATCGCCATGATTTGCAAGCTTGGTTTGCTGCCCGCCAGCAATAAGGTAGTCAGAGCAATGCGTTTATGCAGCCCCCAACGCTCCATGGCAATTGACAGTAAAAAGCCGCCTAAAAAGAGGTAAATAAGAGGATGGGCGTAAGGAGCTGCAACCGCCTTAATTGGTGCAATCCCAGCCAAAGGCACAATCACCAAAGGCAGTAACGAGGTGGCCGGAATAGGCACCACTTCGCTGACCCACCAAGATGCCAACCAAATTGTTAAGCCGGTAGTGCGCCACGCGGCCATAGACATCCCCGCTGGTGGCTCGAGCAAACAGGTCAACAACATGACGCATGGCCCGAAGGCCAACAACAGTTGACCCCGAAGTTGAGTAAATTTCGAATCTGACATGCTAAGACCTCTTAGAATTTATATTTTAGTCCAATTGCAGTACTGGTATCGGAGACTTGGTTGAGCTCAAGTTTAGTCGCTAAAAAGTAAAAAGATGTTTGCTTATCAACTACGTAGTCAACACCCGCTGAAAGCTGCTCGCTATCGCTGTCGTGACGAAGCTGGCTGGTATCACGCGCATATTGCAATTTGGGTTGCCATGCGTCACTTGCATAATAGCGCAAACTCACAAGCACACTATTACCGTCTTTATCACCGGCTAAATTTTCACTGCGCTGCACCAGCACCCCACCTTGCAGTCGTTGCCATTGATACACCGCATTGACGCGCAACGCTTGAATATCAGCTAAGGCATCGGTGTAGCTTAGGGCTAAATAATAAGGGGTCTGCTTTAGGGCGCGATCGCCATAACTCAATAAGGCGGCGACGCCGTTCTTTTCGGTTTTAGCGTCATCTTTCGGCGCAAAAGTCAGCGCCCATTGCCATTGCCCCCACTTTGGCGAGGTATAGGTAATGCTATCGGCAATACGGTCTTGACCGCCTATTGTTTGCGCTATGTCACTTTGGGTCTCATTGAATTGGTCAATTTTGCCCTCACTGTACTTGAAGCGGCTGTCATTACGACCAAATAGCACCGTGCCATAAGCTGATTGCACCCCTAAGTAGGTATTGCGCGCACTGAATGGCTCAGTGGTGTCGTCGCTTTCAAAGCCTTTCACCTGCACTTCGTATTTATATACCACTTGGGCTTGCGCACTGATATCGTGCTTGCCTTTTACGCCAATGCGCGAGAATGGCGCATCAATATGGGTGCCCTTATCGGTGTAACGCATCAACCCTTTATCGGTGTGCTCAAGTTGCACCTGTGCTTTACCATAAATGCTGTAGTCGCCGGCCGCAGCGCCATGTGCAGCCACCCCAAGTATCACGCATGAATATAATGTTATTGGTCTTATCATAGTGTTGTCCTATTGTTGTCTGCAACACTACACTCAAGAACCTGACCAATTTTAATAACCTAATATAAACAATGAGTTGTCATAATTTAAAGCATGTATAAGGCGTGACATGTGTGGATTCCCGCACATTCTTTTACTTATTTATCACCAATTCCACCCATTAATTAGGTTCGGTATAACTTGCTCGGGTGAGCTGGTACTTGGCCATTTTGTCATACAGCGTTTTGCGTGGGATTTGCAACAGTGCCATGGTCTGTTTGATACTGCCTTGGCTTTGGGCTAATGCATCTTCAATGAGTGACTGCTCATAGTAAGCGACTTTTTGCGCCAAACTCAGTACTTCTTGCTGCGATTCAAGCGCTTGTATTGAGTGAGTGGCTAATTGCTCGCCAAGCAATACCGTACGCTCAGCATGGTTGCGCAGCTCACGTACATTGCCCGGCCAATCGTATTGCATCAGTTGCGCACGCAGGGGCTCTGTTAACGCCATACTGGGTTTATGAAAACGCGTGGCGGCAATAGATAAGAAGTGCTGATACAAAAGGGGTATATCGGCTTTTCTTTGCCGTAGTGCCGGGATCGGCACTTTTAAAAGATTGAGGCGAAAGAACAAGTCGGCGCGAAACTGTCCAGTATCCACTAAGGTTTGCAAATCGACTTTGGTTGCCGCAATCACTCGCATATCAAGATCAATGCTCTGGTTCGAGCCGACGGGGGTGACTTGGCGCTCTTCGAGCACACGCAGTAATTTAACTTGTAAGCTTGCTGACATCGCTTCGATTTCATCGAGAAAAACCGTTCCGCCATTGGCGTAAGCGAACTTGCCTTCGCGTGCCTGATTAGCTCCAGTATACGCACCACTGGCAGCACCGAAGAGCTCACTTTCAATCAACTCTTCTGGAATTGCACCACAGTTGATTGCCACAAAGTGACCTTGGCTGCGATCGCCATGTTCGTGTAAATAACGCGCGACGAGCTCCTTCCCGGTGCCGGTTTCACCTTCGATTAATACATCTGCGGGGGTGTCTCTAATCGCATCAAGTAACTGCATCATCTGCTGTATTTGTGGGGTTTCCCCCAAAATACGCACCCCAGGAGCACAATGATGCTCTATTTGCCGTTTTAATTGGCGATTCTCTAGCACTAGTTTGCGTTTATCCAAAGCCCGTGCCAGACAATCTAATAGCTGTTCATTGACCTGTTTTTCAAATAAATCATAGGCCCCTTGCTGCATCGCCTTTACTGCGGTACTCACATCGGCATAGCCAGTTAAAAACACCACCGGCAACTCAGAGTCAAACTGCTGAACCTGCTGCAAAAACGCCAAACCATCCAGTTTAGGCATATTAATATCGCTAAGCACCACACCGGCAAAGCTACGGTTAAGCTTATGCAAGGCTTTATTGGCATCGTCAAAACACACGACCTGATAGCCCTCAAGCTCTAACAATTGCTTTAAGGAGTCACGGATACTCGGTTTATCGTCAATAACGTAGATAGTCTGTGCATTGCTCATATTTGTGGCTCTTGTTGATGCAAACTAATTAAAAATTCAGCGCCGCCATCGGGGTGATTATGAGCGCTAAGCGTGCCTTGAAAGGACTCGATAATTTGCTTAGAAATGGATAACCCCAGCCCTAGGCCATGCTCGGATTTGGTGGTGTAAAATGGCTCAAAAATGCTGCTTAGCGCATGATGCTCTATCCCCAAGCCGGTGTCGATAATGGATAAATACACATTCTCGTCGTCACTATCAGCTTCAATACGCAACCGCTTCACCGCCTGTTTTTCCATGGCTTGGCAGGCATTAGCAAAAAGGTTCACCAGCACCTGCTCAAATTGATAAGGGTCAACCCACACCGTCACATTGGGCGGGTGGTAGCATACCTCAACACCGTATTCTTTGAGTTGCGGCCCTGCAACCAACAAAGCGTTATCTATGGTTTGCACCAATGACGTTGCTTGCATTTTATGCTCACGCTTTTGACTAAAAGATTTTAGTTGCGCCGCAATGGCATGAACGCGATTAACTAATTGCTCGATTAGCTGTAAGTTGCTGAGCGCTTTATCATATTGACCACGAGCAATAAGCCGTTTACTGGCGGCAATATAGGCGCTCATGGCACTGAGCGGCTGATTAATTTCATGGTTAACGCTGGCACTAAGTTGACCGATGGTGGCGAGTTTAGCGGTGCGTACTAGGGCATCTTGGGCTTGCTCCAACTCCTGACTTCGCTGCTTCACCTGCTCGGCAAGGGAGCGCTCGCTGTAAAGCAGTTGCCGATAACCCGCTACTTTCACCAATAAATACTCAACCAAGGCAATCAAGACCAATAAACACATGAGGGTGACACCAAGGCGCGCCACCAAGGTTTCATTAAGGTAATTGCGAGGTACGAGGGTCAATAGTTGATAAGGTGCACGCGCCAAAGCGGTGTCATCAATCACAAAGGTGCGCTTGCGCTTTGCAATGTAAACCTGCGCTTGACCTTGCCACTGCCAAGGCGCCGGTGCGATGGTGCGTTCAAGGAATTGCTGCGACTGCTTTAGCTGCTGGCGCTGGGGCGTCGTCATTGGCGACAACGAGGTTAATCGCCACGGTTCAGCGTTCGACATCAACACCACATTATTCTCATCAACCAATGCAAATAGCGTATCTTGCACACTATCGAGTGCCGCTTTATCGGCCTCAAACTGGCTGGCATTCACTTTAACAACGATGACGCCGGCCACCTCACCTGCGACTGTGACAGCTTGAGAAAAGTAAAAACCGCGCTTGCGAGAGCGCTGCCCTAGAGCAAAATCAATGGCGCTATGGTGGCGCATAGCATCTCGAAAGTAGCCGCGAAAAGCAAAGTTATTGCCTTTGTAGCTGTATGGTAAATGCCAATTACTGGTCGCAACCACAGTGCCTGATGTGTTGAGTAAATACACATCAGAGGCGCCACTGGCCAGTTGCATATCGTGCAGATAGCGGTCGGTATCTTGACTGGCTGCGCGCTTTATATCCAAGGCTTGGTGCACTGCTTTACTGCGGCTCAAGGAATCGACAATACGTTGATAGCGGCTAAATTGCCTATCGATATAGTCACTGAGGTGCGCGCCTTGCACCCTTGCTTGCTGGTGCGCACGTTGCGCCTGCTGCTGCAAGGTCACCTGCACGGTCAACACCATAGCGACCACCAGCACTACGCTATAAACAAGAAGCTTAACGACCAGCTTATTTGACACTTATTATTCACTTATTGATGGTGATATTCGCTCTCAGTCTACCAGTGTGACGACCACGATGGTAGCGGTGCAACAACAAGCGATGGGCGAGTTTAGCGCGCATTCGAGCAATAAAAAGGCCGCTAATGCGGCCAACAGGAGACACAGCGATGACGCTGCAAAAGGCTATTTTTGTAGCACTAAAGCAATGGACTCTGGCGCCACGAAAGCATAGCTGGCATCTGCACTGACATCCCCACTGGCGCGGTTAAGGATATTATCCCAGCGCATCACCAAGCCATTGGACTTTTCTGCGAGGTATAAATCGCGCCCACTGAACATAATGTCTACTGGGTTTCCTAACATCGAATTAGGCCCGCTAATAGCAATATCAATGTTGGTTAGCCCAGAGGCCATGGCCGCACTATTGAGCACATAAATTTTACCGTCGGTAGCATCGGCGGCGCTGCCCACATCTGTCACGATTAAGGCGTCGCTCACCGGGTCGTAGTCAATGCCATGAATATTGGTGGGCGCCGCCACAGCCATACCTGACATTGCCGGAACAATAAGTCGGTCTTCGCCGGCCAAGGTGCTCATTCCACCATACATCTTAGCGCTGACTTCATCGAACACGGCAATGGTGCCATTGGTTAAGGCCACAAAAGCGCGGTCGCTTTGGGCATCATAATCAACATCCCAAGGGCGTGCATCGTTGGCTGGCAGCAAGGTCATCAGCGGCGCCACATTGCCCGACGCACAGCGCGAAAACACTTTGATACCGCGATTACTGGTCGAGAATTCGGCAACAAACACGAGCCCTTGCTTTGATGCGATATCGATCCCTTTCGGTGAGGTTAACGTGGTGTTGGTGCCACTTACCATACGATCCTGACTCAAGGTGAACATGCCGTCATCACGGGTGTTGGCAATACGGTTTGCGATGATAATACCGCCAGAGCTGCCATCACTGCTATCGAAAGTGGCGTAGCCGTTGCCCTCAATATCAAAGATCACGCTTTCAATGGTCGCTTGGGTATCAAAGCCCATGCTCATAGCCGACAGCGGCGCATTTAGTTGCGCTATCATTCCAGTTGTCGGCCCAGCAGTTCCCGGATTAGATGACACCGCAACGCCACCTACCGTGGCTGGCCTATCAATATCTGAAGCATCAAGGTGCGTGGTGTGTTGTTTGCGAGCAAGGGATTCGGGTTTGCTGGTCATGGTCACAAAATCAGGAGCGATATCACCGCTGGCACCATTGAAAATATTGGTGTACACCAAAATCGCATCGTTCGACTTCTCGGCCACTCGCAAGGTAGCGCCCTCTAGGAGAATATCAACCGGATTACCTAGGCGGGTGTTTGGGCCCGCTATCATACGGCTTACAGGGGTATTGCCGTCAGCCATTGCCGCACCTTCAATGACAAACAGCGCGCCATCATCGGCACTCTGCGCACTGCCGACATCAGATAACACTAAGCGGTTTTGGCTGCCATCGAAGGCAATGCCATGTAAATTTACGCCAATGGCGTCGCCGTTACTGTCGCTTGGAACAATCGTACGAGCTGGGGTGGCTGTCATGCCTGAAGCAATGTAATTGTCGTACACCGCGACAGTGCCATTGGTGAGTGCAGCGTAGAGGCGGTCATTAATATCGTCATAGGCGAGATCCCAAGGAGCGGCATCGGTAGCGGTTACGGCAATTGGCGCGTTATCACCACTGGCCATCGCACCAAAGGCGCTGATTTGCATAGCACCAAAGTCAGCAACCAATAAAATCCCGTGCGCGCTGGCGAGCGTCATCCCCTTGGGGTTTACCAAGGTACTATTGGGGTCAGATATTGCGCGATCCCAAGTGCTAGAGAAGCCATTGTTTTGCGCCCGTAGCGATGTTGCGCACAGTGTTTTAATACTGCCAGTATCGGCATCCCCGGCTTGAATAAGCTGATCTTGATGGCCGTATACCAGCCCTTGATTGTTGGTGGTTTCTAGCGTGTATAACAGTTCACCGTATTCATTGGTAACATCAACGGTGCCGGCATTATCGCTGCCATTATTTGCACGTAAGTAGGTGCCTGCTGACAAAGCCGGGCGGCCGTCTTCTCCGTCGTTGCCATCGCTACCTGGCGCGCCATCGGCTCCTGGCGCACCATCACTGCCATCATCACCGCTACAGCCAGCAATGAGTCCGGCGCAGGCCAAGGCGATGATACTCAGCTTTATCGCATTGGAGTGGGTAGAAGGTGTGAGCTGCTGCGATGCAGCAGAAGTATGTTGATTACGCATATCCATTCCTCGCAAGTTGTTAAACCGTGTTATAACGTGTCTTCGCTATACTGCTTCACGTCCTAGATCTGACGTCGCTATCTTTAGTTACATCAGGGGCGTAACGGCTTAACCTCGCAATTGGATGCGAAATTATTCAAATTATCAGTGAAAAATTATAACCATCTGATTTAAAAGGGGTAATGATACCCCTTATTCAGTAACTAAAACGCCTTAAGCGTCTTTGAGTACCAGTTGTACCTCAATATTATCTCGGGTCGCATTTGAGTAAGGGCAGACTTGATGAGCTTTTTCAATCAATTGTTGCGCTTCATCTGTAGCCATATCTGGCAAATGGATCTCCAATTTGGCCTTGATGCCAAAACCGCCTTCAATCGGCCCTATTGAGACCTGCGCATCAATGGCGGTGCCCTCAGGTAAAGAGGTATTTCCCTCGTTGGCAACATGGCGCATAGCGCCGATAAAACACGCTGAATACCCTGCTGCAAATAACTGCTCCGGATTAGTCCCCTGGCCATCATCGCCGCCTAACCCTTTAGGCGTGGACAGGGTCACGTCCAAGCGACCATCGTCTGATTGAGCATGGCCTTCGCGGCCACCTTCGGTATGTACTTTCGCGGTGTAAGCAACCTCATTAAGTGTCTTCATACTGTGCTCCTCTTTAGCAGTTGATGCTAAGTGTGATAAGCGAATTACCAAGTTTTCCTTGGGCCTATAATGGGTGTTGCGACGCGAGCGATGGTTTTCAAGACCAATGACAATAAAAATGCGACCAGCAACCATTGGCCATGTTTACCCCACCAGCTCCCTTAGCTACACTAGCGCCACCTCATCAAACACGGATGATTGCTATGTTTTCTCCCCAATACCGTGTGCTACTCAGCGCTATTTTTTGTGTTTTATTGGCCATGGTCACGATTCAATCGGGCGCTTCAATTGCCAAACAGCTATTTCCCCTAGTAGGCCCTGAGGGGACTACAGCCTTGCGCTTAGGCTTCTCAGCCTTGGTACTGTGTCTGGTTTTTCGTCCCTGGAAAGCGCTTCCCCAGGGCACCGAGTGGCGCAGTATTATCACCTATGGCCTGTGCTTAGGCGGTATGAACATCACCTTTTATTATGCTATCGAGCGTATCCCCTTAGGGATCGGTGTGGCGCTGGAATTCACTGGGCCTTTGTGCGTTGCATTGCTGAGCTCAAAACGTAAACGTGATTTAGTGTGGGTGGCATTGGCCATCGCAGGTATTGTGTTGCTGCTACCGGAGATAGATGCGCAAACGGGCCTCGACCCCATCGGTGTTATTCTCGCATTAGCGGCCGGTGGTTTCTGGGCAGGCTACATCCTCTTTGGTAAGCGCACCGGTGGGCAAAGCTCCGGTGGACGCACTGTTGCTTTAGGCATGAGTGTAGCAGCCCTGGTATTAGTCCCCTATGGCGCAGCATTTCAAGGCATGGACTTACTGAGTTGGCAGGTGATCCCGCTTGGCCTATTGGTCGGTGTGATGTCCAGCGCCTTACCTTATACGCTGGAAATGATTGCTCTTAGAAATATGCCAGCCCAAGGCTTTAGCGTGATGATGAGTATGGAACCGGCCATTGCCGCTTTGGCCGGATTCATGATCTTGGGCGAATTGCTGACGCCATTACAATGGCTGGCCGTAGCCTTAGTGATCACCGCGTCCATTGGCTCATCATTGCAACCTAATAAAGCATAGCCAGGTATATTTCACTAGCCTTGAAAATAAAAGGTTAATCGATTTAAGTAAATTTGATCGTTTCTCATATGGCTTTCGTAATCGCCCTAGTTGGACACGCAGTAAACGTCCCTCTGTGAGCAATCAATTTACAGGAAGCCATTATGAGATACCTACTGTTACTGAGTAGTCTACTATTTGTGAGTGCCTGTAGTGATGACGATGACGACAACGTTACTACACCGCCTCCCCCTCCTCCCGCACCAGAATTTTCTGCCACACAAACTTATGAGCTAACGCTCAGCGCCAAGCAAGAAGTACCGATGAACGATTCTATGCAAAGCGCTGCTGCCACTGTTGAGCTCGATGAGAACCTGATGCAGTTTCGAGCCTCTCTCGATGTCAGTGATGTCGAAGGCTTTAGTGCTGCCCACATTCATGATGGAGATATCGGCGAAAATGGCGATGTCGCCTTCACCTTTAGCGCTGCCAGTGAAGGCATGTTAGAGGTGGCCATCACCGATCTAAGTGAAGACTTAGTATCGGACTTAATGGACGGCGACTGGTACATTAATGTCCACACCGACGCCTACCCAGACGGAGAACTTCGCGCCCAGATTGTGCCTGATACCACCTCCATTATCACCTTTAAGCTAAGCGGCGAGCAGCAAGTTCCCGCTAACGACAGCGCCGGTCTTGGTTATGGCTATGCTGCCTTTGACAGCACCAATAACGAGTTAGCGCTGCGCGCAGTAACCATGGGCGTGGACGATGCCACCGCCGCACATATTCATACCGGACGCATAGGTAGCAATGGTGAGGTGTTAGTGGTACTCGAACAAGATGATGAGGTCATGACCGATTGGGTTGCACCTGAGGGCACGCAAATCGACGCCGATACACTCGCTGTTCTGCTCTCTGGCGGCCATTATGTTAATGTTCATACCCCTGACTTTCCCGATGGTGAAATTCGCGGGCAAATTCTGACAGATAACTTTGTTGTCGCGACTTTCCCACTAACCGGTGCTCAAGAAGTTCCAGCGGTTGACACTATGGCATCTGGTGACGGTTATGCCCTAGTCAACACCGACGACTATAACGTTGAGCTGAAGGTCAACACCACCGGCGTTGATGATGCCAGCGCGGCGCATATCCATACTGGCCGTGTAGGCACCAATGGTGAAGTGCTGGTCGCCCTTGAGCAATCTCTTGACGATGCCGGTACGTGGATGGCCCCTGAAGGCACACAAATCAATGCTGATATTTTTGCTGTGCTTGCCTCTGGCGGTCACTACGTCAATGTGCATACGCCAGCCAATGCCGGCGGCGAGTTACGCGGACAAATACTGACCAGTAATTTTGCCTTGGCCACTTTTGCCCTCTCCGGCGCGCAAGAAGTACCGGCTGTTAGTACGACCGCCACGGGTAGTGGTTACGCCTTGGTGAATACCAGCGATTACAACACCGAAGTACGGGTTGTCACCGAAGGCGTCGATGATGCCACCGCCGCCCATATTCACACCGGTCGTGTAGGTACCAATGGCGAGGTCTTTGTTGCCTTGGAGCAGTCGATGGAGGATGCCGGGGTGTGGATGACCCCAGAGGGCACGCAAATTGATGCCGATATATTCGCGGTGCTAGCCTCAGGTGGTCACTATGTCAACGTGCATACGCCAGCAAACACCGGCGGAGAGTTACGCGGACAAATACTGACCAGTAATTATGCGCTGGCCACCTTTGCCCTCTCCGGCGCACAAGAAGTACCGGCCATCAGCACGACCGCGATGGGTAGCGGTTACGCTTTGGTGAATACCAGCGACTACAGCACTGAAGTACGGGTTGTCACCGAAGGCGTCGATGATGCCACAGCTGCACACATTCATACCGGCCGTATTGGTACCAACGGCGAGGTGTTTGTGACCCTTGAACAATCCATGGAGGATGCAGGGGTGTGGATGACCCCAGAGGGCACACAAATTGATGCCGATATTTTTGCAGTGCTGGCGTCAGGCGGTCATTATGTCAATGTGCATACACCAGCAAATACTGGGGGTGAGCTGCGCGGGCAAATTCTTACTGATAACTATGTACTTGTCGCCTTTCCTTTGAGTGGCGATCAGCAAGTACCCATGGTGACCACAGACGCTTTTGGTGATGGCTATGCCCTAGTTAACACCAACGACTATGGCGTCGAGCTGCAAGTGCTTACTAGCGGTGTCAGTGATGCCACTATGGCGCACATTCACACCGGTAACCTGGGTGAGAATGGCCCGGTCTTAGTCGCCCTAGAGCAAGACATGGAGAACGCCAACCGTTGGATGGCACCAGCGGACACGGCCATTACCGCAGAAATTTTCGCCATTTTAGCCAGTGGTGGTCATTACGTGAATATCCATACGCCCGCCTTTCCAGACGGAGAAATACGCGGACAGATTCAATAAAGCTTACATATAAGGCCAGCAAAGCTGGCCTTTTTTATTTCCTCGCCGTGCTAATTCATTCTTTATCTACCTGCTGGCGCTGCTTAGTAGTTAATTCATCGGCTACGGTTGCCCCACGCTCCCCTCTTGAGCGAGGCTCGCCTATGGTGCTATCTGTCAAGGTTTGTTGCTCAATACTGGCGTTAATCGCTGCGCCCAGAATGACAATATAGGCGCTGATATAGAGCCACACCAACATGATCACCACACCAGCCAGTGAGCCATAGGTTTCACTGTAAGAGGCGAACCGTGAGACGTAAAAAGAAAAGCCAATCGAGGCGACAACCCACATGCAGGTGGCAATGAGCGCACCGCAAGAAAGCCATCGCCACTTAGCCGCTCGACGATGCGGCGCGTAGCGATAAATAATACTCAGTGACAATAAAAAGATGGCAGCCAACAGCGCCCACGTGATTAATTTTATAGTCCAGTCTATGTTGCGCTCGAAGCCCACATAATTGAGTATTACCGGCAATATACCAATGGTGGCAAGGGCCACCACCGCAATAATGATGGCGCCAAAAGCAAAAACAAAACGCGTTAATAGGGCAATAAATAAATTGCGCTTTTTACTCTCGTGATAACTAATATTGCACGCAGTGATCATCGCTTGCGCGCCTTTGGAACTACTCCAGATGGTCAACACGAAACCGACAATGGCACTGATGCTTAGGCTTGCTTGAGATTGCGCATTCAGCTCTTGTACTTGGCTCATGACCAAGTCTTGGCTCGCCGGTGCAAGTAAGCTCAGCACTCTATCAAGTTGTTCAACCATATCTGCTGCTGAGAAGAAATAGCCATACAGTGATAATAATGCCGCAAGAGCTGGAAAAATCGCCAACAAGCCATAAAATGCTACCCCCGCAGCGACGAGGGATAAGTTGTCTTGGCCTAAATTATGGACCAGCCGTTTGCTTATATCCCACCACCCCCGTAGTGGAACATCACTGGGCTTTTGAGCCTGATAACCTCGCTTTTTCAACATATTACTCCGTTATCTCGGCGGCACAGCCGCACCGTCATCGTACTTTGTTAACTAGCAATAACAGCGCCAACATAGTGGCACTGGATTTGCTCGCATATATCCCTATTCGTTCATTTGTGGGCTAAAAACACTATGAGTATTGACCTCACCACTGTGATTTTAAAGGCTGCTGAGCGCATTGCACCGCCAATGCCTGAGCCCTCTTGGCAAGCATTGAGTGAACAGTTTAGGCAGTTTTTACACAACGCCTGGCAAATGTTACCTAATCTCAGCCTTGGCCTCGCAGTCATGATCCTATGCTGCCTGCTCGCTCGCCCTGTGGCCTACCTGTTGATCAAACCTTTGCATCGGTTCAGCCAAAGCCGTTTAGTTCAGGTGGTCATGCGCCGTTTTATCAGTATTCTCATTATGCTGCTGGGTGTTTATGTGTTTCTTCGTCTGGCCGCACTGACTGAATTTGCTGTCGCAGTAATGAGTGGTACCGGCCTTATCGGACTCATTCTCGGGTTCGCCTTTAAGGACATTGCCGAGAATTTCATCTCTAGTATGCTGCTAAGCATACAGCGACCTTTTAAAATCGATGACGTAATCGAGGTGGACGGCCGTTTAGGCGTAGTGCGTAAAGTGACCGCTCGCGCGACCACTTTGGTTGACTTTGATGGCAACCATATTCAGATCCCCAACGCCACCGTGTACAAAAATGTGATCAAAAACTTCACTGCCAACCCCAAGATGCGGGGTCACTTTATTGTCGGCGTTGGTTACGACAATAACTTAAGGCAGGCTCAACAGCTTGCTTTACAGTGTATTAGCAGTAAAACCATGGTATTGAGCGACCCACCACCACAAGTGTTAATTGATAATCTCGGTGCATCCACCGCTAACCTGCAGGTTTATTTCTGGGTTGATAGCGAACGCTTCAGTGTGCTTAAAGTGGCCTCGCACCTGATGCGCGAGGTGGTCGATACCTTTACCGAACAGGAGATCAGCATGCCTGACGATGCTCGAGAGCGCATTATTGTTAACCAACCTGAGGCCTCAGCCGATGCTACGCATGCACAGCCACAAAAGGCAAAGCCGCGTACTGGCGCCAGCAGCCATAATCAAGCGGTGGATGACATCAGTAGCGACGCCGAAGATATCCGTGAACAGGCGCAAAAATCCCGAGAGCCCGAACAAGGCAACAACATCATCTAGCTGAGCTCGGCTATCAGCGCATCAAGTTGCAGTGCCATGGCATTAAGTTCTTCTCGCTGACACTGCAGAGATTGGCTTAGGGTGTCTCGCCACTGCTTAGCGTTGCTTTGCAGCGCCAAACCCGCCTCAGTAAGCGCTATTTGCAATTGTCGTTCATCATCATCACTGCGCACTCGAGATAGCAGCTCCTGCTTTTGCATCCGTTTTAACAGCGGCGTCAATGTGCCTGAGTCAAGGTGCAGCTCTGCGCCAAGTGATTTAAGACTCATGGGCAATTGTTGCTGTTCATGGCGCTGCCAAAGCACCAAAAGCACTAGATATTGAGGATAGGTCAGGCCCAGCTCATTCAACATAGGTTGATAGCCCCGCACAACTAGCCGAGAGGCAGTGTAGAGCTTAAAACACAGTTGATTTTGCAAATATAAGGTGCTGTTATCTGTCATTTAGGGTGCTAATAGTTGTTCAATATCGGCGCGTATAGCTTCGGGTTTTGTCGTCGGTGCGTAACGTTTCACTACCTGCCCTTGCTGGTCAACTAAGAACTTAGTGAAGTTCCACTTTATGGCCTTAGAGCCTAGCACGCCCGGCGCTTGCTGCTTTAAATAGGAAAACAAAGGGTGGGCATCGGCACCATTAACATCCACCTTAGTCATCACCGGAAACGACACGCCGTAATTAAGTTCACAAAACTCACTTATCTGCGCATCATCACCGGGCTCTTGAGCGCCAAACTGGTTACATGGAAAAGCGAGCACCACCAATCCTTTATTTTCAAAGTCTTGATAAAGTGCGTTCAACCCTTGGTATTGCGGTGTAAAGCCGCACTTACTTGCAGTATTGGCGATCAGTAAGACTTTGCCTCGATATTGCTCAAGTGGCACTTGCTCGCCACGGTTATTGACTGCGTTAAACTGATAAATAGACATAAAAACCTCGCAACTACATTGTGCACAATATAATTGATCGCAATCTAAATGCTTTCAAGTTTTATTTATTGTATACAATATACATTAAGTGTATGGTCTAGCTAAACAATAAAAACTGATTCAGTATGAAGATAATAACGCTCATCCTTTTACTAATACTCATCACTGGGTGTGCATCACTCCCTCGTGATGGATCCACTCTTGCCCCCGCAATCGATGGCTGGTCGAGTACGCCAAGGTTGGCCGAGGCAAAGCAAGCCGTTATCTTTTTGCACAGCCAAGCGAACCAGACACACCCACAGTGGCAGCAGATTAATGCGGTGCTTTATTTCTTACGCTCATATAGCTATCTCGGCGAACCCGATAAACTCAGCGAGCGCCTGCGAACTAAGCTCGCCAACTCTTTACAGCGCTTAGCTAACAAGGCCAAAGAGGCGGATAGCGCCGAGTATGATCGCTTTATGGAGCATTATGCGGTGAGCATCTATCGCTTGCTTGATACCCCCGCATTGCACCCTAAGGCATCCTCTTGGATTAGCACGCTCACTGACTTTATTGCCATGCAGCCTGATACTACAACCATTCACGCTGACTATGCGCTATGGGAAAGTTATCGGGCACTGGCCTTTTTGGCTTTCAGCGCGCGCACCGAAGCGCCGCTGCAACACACTCTTGTCCACTCGCCCTCAACCTTGACGGTGCTTAGTGATGCCCTTTCCCGCTCGCAATGGCAACAACAGCATGCACTTTGGGTATTGGGCTATTGGCATCAATTGTTACCTCTGCCACAACAACACGCGCTTGATGCCGCGATTTGGCGAGCAGTGCAGCAAAGTACTGACGATGAAAACGAGCAACAGCGATTATTTTCGACCGTATATTTGGTCAATAGTTTTCGTGGTTTGAGCTACTGTAAAGAGGGCTTCCAAGCGCGCTGTGCGAGCCCCAATATTGATGATGTACTACCGATTAACCACCGGTGCAGTGAACGCTTGTTTATCCGCGCCACTTCCCTTAGCAGTGAGCAACTGCAATACAGCTGCCGCCGCTTAATCGCCCAAGAACAAGACTTTCATGAACTATTCGCCAGCGACTATACGCCCGTGGCCAACGATCATAACCATGCCCTACGGGTGGTCATATTCGACAATTACAGCGACTACAATCGTTATGGTCAGCTACTGTTTGATATTCAAACTAACAATGGTGGTATGTACATAGAGGGGACGCCCAGCGATCCGCAAAACCAAGCAACGTTTTACTCATTCCGTGCGTTTTGGCTAGCCGATACTAACCGGGTGTGGAATCTCAATCATGAATATGTGCACTACCTTGATGGCCGTTATAATAAATACGGCGGTTTTGGCCACTTTGCCGAGCACCTAGTGTGGTGGAGCGAAGGCCTTGCAGAACTCATCGCCAAAGCTCAGCACAACCCTCGTGCAATCGAAGTCATAAAAGACACCGATGCCAACGAAAGACCAAGCTTACAGGCTATTTTTGCCACTGATTACAACGATAGCAGCGAGCAAATTTATCAATGGTCATACTTAGCCATGCGTTATTTACAGCAGCATGATATTGATGCGCTGCGCTCACTGCAGCGCCACCTTAGCGGTGACTTTTATCAAGGCTACACGCGTACACTCGCACATATCGCTAAGCAGCATCAACCGCACTTTGCGCGCTTTGTGAATGCACTTGCAGCTACTGAGCCCAAGCAGCAACAGGATGAAACAAAAAACCGGTTGTACCGATACCTTTATCGTGACTACCTAATGCCCTCACACCTAAGCTACGACGCGCATCACCGTCACTTTTTGTAATGTAAAGCCCCTTTACGCACGGTGCTAATATAAGGTGTTAGCACCGTGATTGCCACTCGCCGCTCTACCGCCATAAAGCTATAACTTAATGTTTTATGGTCAGTTTTGTGAAAACATCTATACTGCTAAAGGTAGGCAATGGTGTGCGCCCGTATCCGCACAGCAATATCATCTTGGAGGCGAAGTGACGTTCACACATAGGTTATATCGGCTTTATCATTTCGGTCTTCGCCTCGCAGCGGCGCTTTTGCCCATTCGCACGCCGCATGTTTATGCCGGGCAGCAAGCATTGTCGCAATGGCTTTGTGAGGTTAAAAAGCAAAACCTGCGCACCTTGTTAGTGGTCAGCGACCCAGGCATTGTTGCTTTGGATTTGCAGCAACCCATTATTGCTGCACTACATCAGCAAGGGGTTAATACGGTGCTCTACAGCGATGTTGAGGCCAATCCTGGGATACCTTGCATTGAGCAAGGGGTAAGTTGCTATCAGCAACACCATTGCCAAGGTATTATCGCCATTGGCGGTGGTTCGGTGATGGACTGCGGCAAGCTGATCGCCGCACGCATTGCTCGACCGAGTAAATCCCTGCAGCAAATGCAGGGGTTATTTAAGGTGTTGCGCCCCTTGGTGCCACTTTATGCAGTGCCAACCACGGCGGGTACGGGCTCGGAAGTCACGGTCGCCGCCGTAGTCAGCGACCATCAGCGACAAATAAAGTTCGCCATCAATGACTTATGCTTAGTACCAAAAGGGGTACTTTTGCTACCAGAGTTAACCCTTGGTTTGAGCCCACAGCTCAGTGCGACCACCGCCATAGACGCCCTCACTCACGCGATTGAGTCCTATATTGGCATTAATGCAACGCGCTTTAGTAAAGCAAAAAGCGTGGCTGCCACTAAGCTGATCCTCTCTAATTTACCCCTGGTTTACCAACAGCCCAACCACATCGATGCGCGCATGCACATGTTATGGGCGGCCTTTTATGCCGGCCAAGCCTTTACCCGCACCTCGGTGGGTTATGTGCATGCTATTGCCCATCAATTGGGAGCGCTGTACGGCATTGGCCACGGCCTAGCTAACGCCCTGCTGTTAGCGCCAGTGCTCAATGCCTATGGACAGCGCATCGATGCTCAGCTAACGGCGCTGGCACAACAAACTTTGGCAGCAAATAGCGATGCTCAAGATATGCGCGCGGCGATTGCCACCTTGCTACATGACTGCGCTATCCCCAGTACCATTGCGCAACTGCGCCAAGAGGACATCGCCACAATAGCTAAACGAGCGATTGCTGAAGCCCATCCTGACTACCCGGTGCCCTGTTTTTTTAACCAGCACGACATCGAAACAATACTGTATTCGCTACTGCCACAACAGCAGCACTCCAAGCAAACAGACGAGCAACAGTCGTTGACAGGCCAGTACCGCTGAGCGTGAATGCATAACAACATCCCCGCGCTTGCTAATATAAAGCCAGCGCGGCGGTGCCGTATGGCTATAAACCATATATGAATTGACTCGGCCACCGTATCGGTAGGTCAACAAATAAGGCCTGAGGCTCATCAGCTCCATAGGCATAGCCCGTAGGCTACGCCCCCGGGTGATTGTCAGTACTTCGCAGCACTGCACTTTGACTTTAGCGGTCGCTGAGTTGCTGGTACACATAATTGGCCGCAATGAGGTCACTGAGCGCAGTCCCCACCGATTTAAATAAGGTAATATCATTATCACCCTGGCGCGCCGGACGATTGATGCTGGCCAAATCACTGAGTTGCCCTTGTATTTGCTCGGGTGAGAATACCCCCTCACTGATGGGGATTAATAGCTCCCCGGCTTCATTGAGAACGTTATCGCGGCTATCCACGTACACGCGACTGCGTTTTATCGTTTCGCTATCGCACTCACGAGCATCGCGATGATGATTGCCTATTAAGTCGATATGAGTCCCTGGCGTTAGCCATTGACCACTAAACAACGGCGCGTGACTGCCGGTAGCACAGCAGATGGTATCGGCACTGGCAATAAGCGCTTCACTGGCTGAAGCATGCTCAAATTGACAATGAGCAAACTCTTGGCGCAGTTGCGCGAGGATGGCTTCAGCTTTGGCGGTGTTGCGGGCAACCAGACTGACTTGTTGATAATCTCGCACGCTTAGGTGCGCGCGGATCATAAACGGAGCAAGCTTACCCGAACCAAATACCACCAGCTTTTTCGCCTGTTGGGCAGCCAAATAACTGGCCGCTAATGCCGACACTGCTGAGGTTCGCCACAAGGTGATTTCGGTGCCATCCACCAGCGCTCGCGGCTCACCATGCTGGCGCGAAAATAACATCACCTTGGAATACAAACTGGATTTGCCATGGTGCTCATTATCAGGGAAATAAGTAAAAGCTTTAACACCGATAACTTGCTCATTCCATGCCGGTAGCACCGCAAATGCATCATGGTTATCGCTCTCGGGGCTGAGCGGGTAGACGTTGCGTCTGGGCGCAGTGGCTTGACCAGCAAAGCCTTGTTGTAGCGCTTTTAACAATGGCGCATAGGCCATCACTTGCTGTACTTGCTGTTGATTAATAATCTCCATGTGCACTCCTTAGCGCGAATTGTTGAGGGGCCTGAGTCAGGCGCTGATAGCCCGTCTCGGTAACGACAATGTCTTCTTCTAAACGCACACCACCGTAGTTGGGAATGTAAATGCCGGGCTCAATGGTAATGACGTTGCCACTTTCTAGCTGATAGGGGGCATTGGCTTTAATAAAGGGCAACTCATGAAGGGTTAAGCCAACACCGTGTCCCAACCCTTCGCCGGCATAACGATGATACGGGCTCGAGGCCAACACTTGCTGAGCGGCGTGGTTTAACTCATGGCAACAAATGCCTGCGCAGACCTGTTGCAGCGCTGCTTGTTGTGCCTTCGCAACGGTGTCAAACAAGGCTTGCTGCTCGCTAGTGGGCTCGCCCCACACATAAGTGCGGGTCATATCTGAGCGATAGCCGCTGCGCACAGCGCCAAAATCAATCAATATTAAATCGCCCTCGCATAAGCGCTTTGCTCCCGGTTCACCATGGGGCAAGGCCGTACGCTCGGCGAACAGTAAAATCGTGTCAAAAGACACCCCTTGCGAGCCACGTCGTTGCATTTGATAATCAAGCTCAATTGCCAACTCTCGCTCAGTTATGCCGCTTTCAAGCAAAGTGAGCGTATCGGCCAAGGCCGCATCGGCAATCTCAGCAGCGCCACGGATACAGGCTATCTCTTGGCTATCTTTAACACGGCGTAACCTCTCGACCACCTGTACTGTGGCAACACAGGTATTAGCGCGCAAATGCTCAGCGATGTGCTGCCATTGACCGACACTAAAATGCTCTGCTTCAAAGCCCAGAACGCTGTGCTTGGCACACACCCGAGCCAAACATTGCCCAAGGCTTTCGCGATCGCGATCGCGCTGGATAACCTCCATCCCTGAGGTTTCCTCTAGCGCACGCAAGTAGTAACGGTAATCGGTGATCAGTATTGCTTGCTCGGCGCTGACAACCAAGGTGGCCCCATGCCCACTAAACCCGCAGAGATAAGCAATGTTTTCACCGCTGTGAATGATAAATGCCTGTACTTGATGACTCTCAAGCTGTGCTCTTAAGCGCGCCATACGGCGCTGAAAATCAAATGTTATCGCCATAATTCCTCGCTCTAGTTCCTCTATAGTGATTGCCGCTAAGGCGCACATACCGCACCTTCGTCGTTAACGAAAAATGCCGAGCACCTAAGGTGCCCGGCGGGGTTGCGTAATAACGCATTTCAGGGAATTAAAAACGAATACGCGCCACCAATGAGGCGTAACGCGCCGCTGGACGCCAGGTTGTCATGCCATAATCTGGGTTAAGCTCGAGGCCATTGGCACCATATTGCGTGCGCTCTTCGTTAATGGCGATGGCGGTATCATCGTTCAGCACGTTATACACGGTGCCCTTAAGCATCAGCTCTTGACCAAATAGCTCGCCATAGTAGCTTAACGACATATCTATTTGTGTACTCCAGGGTAAGTTACCTTTGCTGCCACGCGGTGCTGGCTCACCGTTTTCATCATAATGCGAGGCATGATCGTAGTAGCGGCTGATACACGCATCCCAGGGGTTGCCTGGGGCACAGCTATCAACGCCCTCGGGGTGCACACTGAAATAGCTTTTCGGGCGACCTGATATGCCCCGAGCAACCAAGCCAAAGGTTAAATTGTCGGTAATATCATACGTTCCCGAGAGCTTAATTGCGTGACGGTGGTCATTCGGCAGGTTGCCATAACCATGGTCCATTAAATCGCCGTAGTCATAAGAGGTTGTCCAACCGGGGTCGGCTTGATCGTTATCGGTTTTCACCAAGCCTTCGGTGTTGCCCCAGCTGTGCGACCAGGTGTAAGAAGCGTCAATGCGCAGCTGCTCGGTGATGGCGCCATCTAAAGTGAACTCAAAAGCCAGGTATTTGCGCTCAGCCTTTGGCAATGCCAGCTCTTGGGCACTTAAGGTCACTTCATCAACTTGTCCATCCCCGTCGAAGTCATAGCTCATTTGCACACTCTCGCCGGGGTTATTAAGCACATAATAGGAGCCTTGACCGACATTATCGGCAATACCTAATTCAGCCAGCTTTTTCGCCAGCACCGGCCCTACATCTGTGTCCTCGACACTGCGCCCAAGCTTGCGATAAATGGCACGTGCTCCAAAGGTCATGTCGCTGAACACTTCTTGTTGGTAGCCAACAGTCCACTCATCGGAATACATGGGTTTAAGATTACTGGATGCAATCAGCCCCGGCTCAGTGATCCCGCGTTGACGCCAGCGTCTGTCGCGTAGCATCGCGCCCCGACTAGGAGAGCCATCCGCAAGTAAGATAGGTTCGCCCGAGCCATTGAGCTCGTCGAGCTCAAAGTATTCAAACCATTCCACCGATGCCGAACCTTGGGTAATGTTCATATTCGCTGACACGGGCTGAAAATAACGCCCATACGTGGCATAGACCTTGGCACTGCCATCGCCCCATAAGTCATATATGGCTTGCAGGCGCGGCGCTATCTGGTTGTCGATATCAACATAGGCGCGCCCGTCACTGACGGTGTTTTCAAATTGGCTATAGCGCAAGCCCAAATTCAGCACCAGCTGCTCGCTGACCTGCCATGAGTCATTAATGTAAAACGCCAACGCACTGGTATCGGAATCAACGGCCCGAGTACGTACTCGTCGCTCAATGTAATCTTCACCAGCGGCGGCACCGGAAATATCATTGTCTGCGGCGGTGGCAATGGTCCACCAGCCCATGGCATTACCTTCGCCATTTTGTCCGGAGAAGTAATCCACCTCGACCTTGGTGTAATCAACGCCAAACTGCAGCGCATGGGCGGCTAAGTCCCAGTTAAAATCTAGCCGCAGTTGGTCTCGGGTATATTCCTCTGCCGAGACATTGGCATTGGTGTGCTCGGAAAGCGTAATAAACCCATCGCGTTCGTCCCAAACTCCCGGGTTCGTTGAAGCAACCACATTTTCAACATTCTCGGTAACGCGCCCGGCTACCGCCGACACAGAAAAATAATCACTGAGGTAGCCATTGTACGACAGGCTATACATGTTGCCGCCGTCCTCCCCGGGTGCCGTCACTCCCTGCTGATCGCCAATGCGGTCTTGCTGCCAGTTGTAGCCGTAGGTGTCCGTTTCCCATTCGCGCTTGTTGTTCATCGCTGAAAAACCAACGGCGTGGTCTTCGTTAATAAACCAATCTAATTTGCTGAACCAGCGGTCTTCATCGCGGGAGAAGTCACTAAAGGTTGTTTGCCCTGCGCCCTCTGAGCTTTCGCGGCGCGGATTAAACAAAGCATAGGCAAATAAGGTGTCCTCAATCAGGGCGCCACTGGCCCATACTTGCAGCTCACTGAAGTCGTAGGCACTGCGCTGAGTATTGGTGCTGATGGTGCCATTACTTTGGTAAATTGAGTCATGCTGGGAGCGCAGGCTATCTCCCTCCCAGCGCACCTCGGCGCCAGCGCTAAAGTCATTGTCACCGGATTTAGACACTGCATTGACAATACCCCCCATTGCGCCGCCAAATTCAGGGTTGATCCCTCCGGTTTTGACCTGGGTTTGCGAAATAGCCTCCCAAGGCAAGCGAATAGAGCCCAGCCCAGTGCGAATACTGGTTACATTCAAACCATTAAAGTAATAGCCATTTTCCGCAGAAGATGCGCCGCCAAAGCTAGAAGCGCCATTAAAACTGCTGCCACCAGCAGCGGCGGTGCCCGGTGCCAGTAAAGCGATACTTTCAAAACCACTTTGCACGGGCATAACCTTGATTTCCTCATCGGAGAAAGTTAACCCAGAAGTCGATGAACCTAAATCGACACGGCGAATGGCAGCACCGGTAACAGCAATACGCTCCATGGGCTGCGCACCGGCCTGTAGCATTTGCGCGTCTAAGATGATGGATTGACCAATGCTTACTTTCACACCTTGCTCAATGACGTTTTGATAACCCTCTTTGCTTACGGTGACGTTGTAAGTGCCCACCGGCACGTTCCGCAAAATGTATTCGCCATCGGCGTCGGTGCGGACTTCATAAGTTAACCCCTTGCTGATATGCACTAAAGTGATGGTGGCACGGGTAATATCTTCACCGGCGCTGCTGACTATGGTGCCTTTAACGATACTGCTGCCATCCACCGCCATTGCCGGCGTAGCGCTAGCTACTGCAAGGGCCAAGGTACTAACTTGAAAAAGACGATTTAACGATGCCTGCATGCCCTTGCGGGAGCGGCGCTTTGATGCTGTTGCCATGGTTTTATCCTGTTTGATGTTGTTGTTTTATTGCTCAAGGCGAACACACCATATCGCTTTTACATATTGTATACAATATTAAATATACACAAAATACTTATATACTTAGTCAATTCTCTTATGAGTGAGAGATCATCGCGGTTATAGCGGCGGTCGGGGTCGTTAGGGGATCACCGCAACCTGCTCAAATAGCTGAGCGAGGGCATCGGGCATAAATTTGCGCTGTGCGGTGATGGCGTAAAAGTGCTCGTAAGCATCTGGCAGACTTTGATACTGACACAATATGCCTTGCTCTATTTCATCTTTTACCACCACCGGTGGTAACACCGCCAGCGCACCGCTGTCCCGTGCCAATAGCCGAAGCATCGCCATATCATTTGCTTGTGCTTTAATATCGGGTTTGTACTGCCACCGTGCGCATAAGGCGTTAAAAGAGTCACGAATTTCTGAGTTTTCGCTCGGCACCACCCACTGCACCTGCTCGTACCCCATGGGAAAATCACTGTCTATTTTAGTGCTCGGCGGCCCGACTATCGCCAAGGCTTGACGGGATAGCAACCGGCTCTGCCAGAGATCGTCTTGATGGTTTGGGCTGATAGCACGATTGGTTAGCACCACATCCAGTTCATGATCAATCAAGCCATTGAGCAATCCCTCCATGCGCCGCGCAGTCAAAGAAAAGCTCACATCTTGGTGATTCAGTAGTGGGGTAATAAAGCCCTCGATAAAGTTCCGCGATAAGGTATTAAGCACACCAATCGACAAATGCTGTTTCTCTTGCTGTACTCCTTTTAATAAAAACGACGAGAGCTCTTCACCTTTATTAAATATATCATCGGCATAGGCCAATACCCGCTTACCCATATCGGTTAACACAAGGTTGCGACCTTGGCGAGCGAACAACTTAATTGCCATTGATTGTTCGAGCTGCTTAATTTGTACCGATAACGCTGATTGCGATACATGCAACTCCTGCGCTGCTTGGGTTAGGTTTCCCAAACGAGCGACACGCCAGAAGTAATACAGGTGATGATAGTTGAGTCGATTCATTATACTTATAAAAAACAGAACGGTTCGTTAAATTATATATATTTTTTTTACTTTTGCATCTTTGCCATACTAGCTGCACTCAACCAAGGAGCCATCGATGAGTGACATGTTAATTTCTGTTTTACTGGCCTTTATTCCTGTGAGCTTGGCGCTAAGTTCTTGGTATATAGGGACGCAGAAGCGTGCCAACAATGGCAAAGGAGCGTTTCGCCTTATCTCCCTACTTGGCTTAATATTCGCCGCCACAGCGGTGCTTTACAGCCAATTTGATGCCACTCCCCTTAGCGTATTAACACTGTCTCCTGCGCGCTTAATCGTCCTTGGTCTTATCCTTTTCATGAGTTTGATATTAATAAAGTTTTGCCGCAATTACATGGCCGGTGAGCAGCGAATCAACTTATTTTGGCGACGCTTAATCGCTACCTTAAGTGCGGTCTCCTTAGTGGTAATTAGTAACCACCTTGTGCTGTTTTGGCTGGGCTGGGTGGCCATTAGCCTCGCCCTCCACAGATTGCTGATGTTCTATCCTGACAGACCGCGTGCGGTGATGGCTGCCCATAAAAAGTTTATTGTGGCACGCTGCGCAGAAACCTCGCTGTTAGTGGCCTTTGCTCTGCTTTATTGGCATCACGATAGCTTGTTAATCAATGAAATTACCGCCTCTTATGTTAACAACACGGTGCCATTGACACTCATCGAACACTGCGCCGGTTTTTTTATTGCCCTAGCGGCCTTGATTAAGTGTGCACAGCTACCCATTCACGGTTGGCTGATGCAAGTAGTTGAAGCTCCGACCCCGGTTAGTGCGCTTTTACACGCTGGGGTTATCAACCTAGGCGGCTTTTTGTTAATCATCTTCGCGCCCCTATTTATGCAAGCCACCGTGGGACAATGGTTAGTGCTTATCGTTGCCGGACTCACCACAGTGATCAGCGCCCTTGTGATGACCACTCGGGTAAGCGTGAAAGTACGTTTGGCGTGGTCCACCAGTGCACAAATGGGGTTAATGCTGGTTGAATGCGCATTAGGGCTGTTTGAGCTCGCCCTGCTGCACCTTGTGACCCACTCAGCCTACAAAGCACACGCATTTTTAAATTCAGGCAGCGCCGTGCAAGAAGATATCGCTCGGCGGCTGTCACCAGGGCGCTCACCCAATGGCAAAGACTGGCTTGCCAGTGGCGTGTTCTCCTGCATTGCCGTAGCTTTGGTATACCATTTTAGCGGTTACTACGGCGCCATCAGTGTATGGGCCTTGGTTGCACTCGCCTTGAGTGTGCTTATTGCTACTCGTCATGGGCTTATCACCAACGGCCACTTTGTCACCATGGCGCTGTTAGCTTTAGCTCTGGCCAGCTGTTATGCTGCCCTTAAATCGCTGTTTGCAGTTGCTGTGCCCGCAAGTAACTGGCGAGAGGCCCCCTTGAGTGCTGCCGACCTGTGGACCTTATTACTGATTGTCAGCCTGATGTGTTGCAGTTATGTTTTACGCTACCAAAACCATAAACCTAGAGTGCAAGCACTCTCGGCTATCTTGTTCGCAGGTTTGTACTTAGATGAATGGCTGACTCGACTCACTCTGAGAATATGGCCTACGCGCTTGCCTACCCGGCAAAATGCTAAAACTGCCTCACACTCGTCCGCCAGTTCAGCTAAGGAGAACTTTTAATGAGCGCTCAGCAACCCTCGCCTGCACCGCTATTTAGCTTGAGCAGCACGCAGCAACAAGCTATTACTCAAGCGTGCCAATACATAGCGCCGAACTGGCCGTTAGATCAGATGATAGCGGTTAATCCGTTTTGGGAAATGCGCGGCCTTGCCATTGAAGATGTGGCTGCCCGGCTGGCAACCTTGGCCAATGTCGACTTGCTCATGCCTCGCGCGTATTATCGCCAGCGCTGGGCCGATGGCGACATCACCGATGCGCATTTGGCCATGGCCAACAGTCAACTAGGCTATGACTTCACCCCCGAGCAACTACACAGTGCTTTGGAAATCGCGCTGCCACAACAGCATTGGCACAATATCGCCGATTTACTAGACGCCCACCGCCCGGCCCACAAAATGGCGTGGCGGGATGAAATAATCCATCAGATCAGTCAGTTTTGCGCCGCCCATTACCAGAAATTAAGGCCAATGCTGTACCGAGACAATGTCTCGTCAATGCCAGACTTATACCAACACTGGCTCAGTGTTATTCGTGCTGACAAAGGCATCAGTATCGTCATGGATGAAGCTGGTTTGCATGAATATTTTCAGCAACTACCGGAAACGGCTGATGAGCTATTATCGCAAAGCCTGCGCTTATTAGAGCTTGATGATGACATGCTTGAGCCCTATGCCCATGCGTTATTGCTCGATATGAACGGCTGGGCCTCATGGGTGGCCTACATTCGCTGGCAAGGCCGGCTCTATCAACAACCGCAAGACGACATGCTGCAACTGCTGGCGATCCGCATGGCTTGGGATGTGGTCATTTGGCGCTATTTAAAAGCGCAACACGCCAGCACGTTCGCAGTGTTGCATGAGCAATGGCAATGTGAAAAACAGCATCTTCCTGAACGTACGCAAGCGTTTAAAGCAGCGCAAAAACCTTTGTGGGTGTGGGCCAAAGCGTTAGAGGTTAATTACCAACAAAACTTGCACGCCACACTCAAAGCAGCAGAGCCTGCTCCCCCTAGCGAAAGTGCTCTCCAAGCTGTGTTTTGTATTGATGTGCGCTCGGAGGTGATGCGCCGTGCCTTAGAGGCACAAAGTGAGCATATTCATACTTTTGGCTTTGCAGGCTTTTTTGGCTTACCGCTGGAATATCAACCAGCAGACAGCGCGCTCAAACGCCCGCAACTTCCGGGACTGCTTAAACCTGTTATCAAAGTAAGTGAAGCCCAGGCGCCTAAAGGTGCAAAACGCAAACGCCACTTCAGTGCTCATTGGCAAGGCTGGTCAAAGGCGGCGCCGTCGTCGTTTTCGATGGTGGAATCCGCAGGCTGGATGTACGCCCTGAAAATGCTGAAAAACTCTTTTAAACGCGCCAAACAAGCCGCACACAATGAGCACATTGAGTGGCAACTGCATAAGGACGACCACAACCTAAGCTTGGCGCAACAAGCCGAGTTCGCCTATGGGGTGCTCAAAGCCATGGGCATTCAGCGGTATGCGCCCAAGGTGTTATTAGTGGGTCACGGCAGCCACACCACCAATAACCTTCACGCTGCCGGCCTTGAGTGCGGCGCCTGTGGCGGACAAAGTGGCGAGGTGAATGTGCGTGTGTTAGCGCAATTATTGAATGACGAACAAGTACGTGAACAGTTGGCAAGCAAAGGGATCACGATTCCTAGCGTCACCGAGTTTGTTGCCGCGCTGCATAACACCACCACCGACCATATTCAGATTTTTGATAGCGAGTTGGACGAGCAAAGCCGTCAGTGGCTCGATAACGCCACGAATACAGCTCAGCGCGAACGGCTGATCAATATTGCCCCTGAGCTTAAAGAGCAAAGCGATAAAGACATCGACAAAGCCTATTTAAACCGCGCTGGCGACTGGTCGCAAGTGCGCCCGGAATGGGGGCTGGCGAATAATGCCGCCTTTATCGTCGCACCGCGTAGCTGGACACGCAATGCGAACCTGCAAGGGCGTAGCTTTTTACACGACTACCACTGGCAACATGATGAAGCCTTTCGCACTTTAGAGCTTATTATGACCGCGCCAATGATAGTAACCAATTGGATCAACAGCCAATATACCGCATCGGTCACCGATAACTACAAATACGGCAGTGGCAATAAGGTATTGCACAATGCGGTAGGCGGTAACATAGGGATCTTTGAGGGTAACGGCGGCGACTTACGTATTGGCCTGGCGATGCAATCTATCCACAATGGCGAGCGCTGGATGCACGAGCCACTGCGTTTGAGCGTGTACATTGCCGCGCCACGAACGCCTATTGAGTCTATTTATGCGCGCCACGAAAGCGTTAAAAGCCTGGTTGATAACCGTTGGCTCAACTTAATGCGCTGGGACGACGATGGCCAGATTGAACGCTTTTGTGACGGCGCGTGGCAAACCTGCTAAGCATACACGCTGTTGTGCCATAAGTGCATAACAGCCAAAAGCAAGAACAGCTGAGCTACTTGGCTTTTCGGAGTCGCTCAGTGGTAATGCGCATCAGCATGTAAATTTGGAATAAGTGCAGTTGTCCACTAAGGTCAAAATGAGGCTCGTTATACAGAACAGCTTTTGGCTCGAATAAGTAGAAAATCAGGCTAAAGCACTGAAAATATTAAAGTTACTATTTTACATACCGTGCCATTGT
>CEVA01061529.1_pt1 | contig 50000 bp, 53 predicted proteins | sample 361521 | NCBI WGS metagenome assembly CEVA01 (sample SAMEA2622823, study PRJEB7988) | marine metagenome | isolation source: saline water (ENVO:00002010), including | reverse complement strand
ATCTACGATAAAATAATCACCTACCTTATTAGAAAGAAGCCTTAGCGAAGGCTTCTTTTTTTATTTGTATGAAAAAACCTATCTTGTGAAAACATTAAAAACCCTTATTTTTAAGGTTTTTTTTGTTGATTTTATATGCTTTATTTAGTATTATAGAGTTCTTAACAAAATAGAGAGAATGGAATTAAATGTTAAACTTACAAAAAGCTAATAAATTAAAAGATAAAATTTTAACTAGCTCACTATTAAAAGATGCTCAACTTTCCATATTTGTAATGGGTATTGCAGGTTGTGGTCTTATCTATCAATATCTTCTCGCAAGTTATTCTGGTCGTGTGATTGGTGTCATGGAAATTGCAATTTTCACCATCATGACGATCATGATTTTATGTATGGGTATTGGTTCTTTTTTTGTGAAAAAAATTAAAAACAAAGCATTAGGCTTTTCAATATTAGAATCTTTGATTTCAATTGTTGCAGTATCTTCAATTTATATTATTTCTGGTGCTCATGCACTTGCCTATATGCTGCCTGAAATTATTGCACAACAATTTAATATACCTATTGAACAAGCTCCTAAATATGGTTTTGTAAGTGTTTTAGAAGATATTCTAGAGTATTCTAGTTACATTGTTGCGGCTATTCTTGGATTTCTACTTGGTATGGAAATTCCATTTCTTGCTGCAATTCGTGAAGAGGTTCATGGTAAGCATTTAGATAATAATATTGGTGTTATTTACGGTGTTGATTATTTTGGTGCTGCTATCGGTGCGACTCTTTGGATTATGATTCTTATAGGAATGGACGTTGCCCAATCTTTACAAATCACTTCATTTGTTAATGTATTGGTTGGTTTCTTTTTTATCCTTTCATTTAAGAAATATGTAAAACGTTGTAATTTAGCATTAGGGGTTCAAATCTTTACTGCATTCTTTATTTACTTTGCTTGCCAAGGTATTACTGATTGGCGAAAAAATCTTGAACAAGCGTTTCATCGTGATCCAATTGTTTATTCTCAAAATACGAAATATCAACATTTTACTGTAACAGAAGGTCGTAACAGTGTTTCAGGTGAACCAATTTACAGCCTTTACATTAACAAAAAGACTCAATTTACAAGTGCTGACGAAAGTTTATATCATTCATTATTGGTTTATCCAACTATGATTGCAGCAGGTGAAGCTAAAGATATTCTTATTATTGGCGGTGGTGATGGTCTAGCACTACGTGACGTTTTAAAATTTAACCCTGAAAGTGTTACTCTTATGGATCTTGATCCTGCATTAATCAATTTCTTCAAAGAACCTGTATATTCAGAAGACGGTAAATTTGTAAATGCACAATTCATTGAACTGAATGAAAATGCATTTAATGATGAAAGAGTTAATTTTGTATTTGGTGACGCATTCTTGCATGTTCGTGATTATGCAAGACAAAATAAAAAGTTTGATGCTATCATTGTTGATTTACCAGACCCAAGTCACCCTGATTTGAATAAATTATATTCTAAAACTTTTTATAAAGAATTACATCACCTGTTGAACTTTAATGGTGCAATCTCGATTCAATCAAGTTCACCACAATCGTCAAAAGAAGCATTTATTAGTATTGGTAAAACATTGAAATCAAGTGGCTTTTACACTCAACAATACCAACGAAATATTCCTTCTTTCAATGGTCAATGGGGTTGGACAATTGGTACGAAATCTTTGCCAATGGCAAAGGGGCGAATTGCTTCTTATGAAAAATTGCCTGTTGAAGACGAATGGCTTACTAAATCTCTATTAATGGCAACATTTGAATTTGGTAAAAATTATTACAAAAATATTGATTCTATTAAGGTCAATACCATTGATAATAATGCAACTTATAATTACTATCAAAATGCATGGAATGAATTAGAAAGAAGTGTGTTTGAGTAATTACTCTTAAAATCTTTTTAAAAGCTATGAATATTTCATAAAAATCATAGCTTTTTTTAAATATTTTTTTTAATAATATTTCGGAATATCCTTTTTTTTGTTTTTTTTTATTCGTTTATTCCGAATTGTTGTTTCGGAAATAATTTTTTGATTTAGATCTTGATTTATTGAAAATTCTAGTGTATATTATGCGGAAATTATCTTAACAAAAGGAAAATATAAATATGCTAACTCTTAGTGAATTATACAAACAACTTTCAGAAACACAAGATTTTACTCGCAAAAACACGATGACTATAGTCGAAGACAGTATCGAAGTAGTATTCGAAGACTTGCCAGATTTTCCAGTTCGTGTTATTGTTGATAGTAATGGCATTCATTGTTGGACAGTTTTAGCTTCCATTGAAGATATTCAAGAAGATAAAATTGACGAGTTGAATGCAACGCTACTTGAAGCTAACGGTAGAACTTCTCTAAGTAATTTTTCTACTCTTGACGGATTGTATTGTTTAAACGGTGATTTAAGTTCGGAATCCATTTTAAAGAATATTGTTTTAGAACTTGATACATTAATTACAGTAACAGAAGATGCAATTGAAAAGATCTTTTTAAATTACATTAACTAATAACTGTATTTATTTTGTAAATATTTTTAAAGCACCAAAACAAACAATCAATTTAAAATTAAGGAGAAAATTATGAGTATGTTTGATACATTAAAAGCGTTAGTTACAGGTTCAGCACGTAAAGTACAACATAAAATCGAAGATGAAAATATCGAGATGTTGATGGACGAAGGTTATGAGCAAGAGAAAAAACACTTGCGTGAATTTAAAGTTAAAGTTTCAGAACTTGACGCTGAGTTAACTACACAGAAGAAGCAACTTGAAGCTGCAACTAAGCAATATAATGAAGCACAAGATTCTGCTGCTGCGTTATTAGAAGCAGGTGATGAAGCTAATGCTATTAAATTGTTGGATAAAATTGAAGGTGAGCTAACTATTAAAGTAGAAGGTTTAACTCAGAATGTTAATACTCTTCAAGCAAGTGTTAACGAAGCAATCGCTGCTGTTACACAGAAAGAAAGAGATATTGAATCTATGAGACTTGAGGTTGAACAAACTAAAACCAAAGCTCGTTTGAATAAATTAAATTCAAGCATTTCAACAAGTGCAATCAATACAGATAACGCTTCAGTTAGACGTAAAGAAGCATTAGAACGTATGAAAAAACGAACAGATGCAAAAGCTGAACAATTAGCTTCTTCTGAAAAACTATTTGGTAAAAACCAAGAAGATTCAGTTGAAAATCTAATTAAGAAAGGTAAGTCTACTGGAACTTCGAGTGCTACTTCTGCTGCTGATAGATTGAAAAATCTACAGAAAAAATAAGTAATTAAGTAATAAAAAGAAAGCAAACAATCTGTTTGCTTTTCTTTTCTTTTTAAGTTTATAGTTAATTGTTAAGGATTTTATATATGGGATTTTTCGATTTATTTAAAATGAAGAAAAAAGGTGATGAGTATAAAAAGAAACAACAAGAAGCAATAGATAACCATGTTGACACCAATATGGACAATCTAAAAGTTGGTGGTTCTATTAAAATGCCTATGCTTTTCACTCCACAACTTGCTGATTTCAGTGAAAGATACATGAAAATTAGTGATCATCATAATATCAAATTTAAAGATAAAAAACCTTCTCGTTGGGGTGTTTTAGATTCTGGTGATTTGTTTATTAAGAAAAATGGTTTTAAAGTAGAATTAATTAGACAAATTCAAGACATAGATTCATTTATGGCTTCTATGGATGAAGAACTGATTTTTGCACTTTTAGAACTGGAAGAGCACGAAGTTACAGGTTTAAATGGTGAAGAAGTTATTAACAGCGATGATAAATTAATCAAAGTTACTGAAAACTTTTCTATGTTAAAAACTGGTGATTACTTAGTTCAAAGAGATGAGTTGTTCGCAACTTCAAACATGTTTGATTCTGGTGACTTCCGTTACATTGAAATCAAATCAATGGATTCTAAGAACTATATTTATATCTTTATCATGAATGATGGTGAAACATTAGTCTTCGAATCAGAAGTTCGTGGAAAAGAAGATTTTGACTTTGTTTAAAATCAAATAAAACAAAAAAAAGCCATATTCTTGAATATGGCTTTTTTTATTGATCTTTATTTCAAAATAACATATAATGTTAAGTCTAGACGAACTTCGGACAATAACATTAACTATTTATTAAGGTGAAAAAAATGGAAAGAAAACTTGTTACTATTCGAAGAATTAAAGAACTTCTACCAATTAAAGATGCTGATCGTATTCAATTAGCTATCATTGATGGTTGGAAAACGATTGTTCAAAAAGGTGCTTTTAATGTTGGAGATTATGGTATTTATTTTGAAATCGATTCATTGTTGAATTTGGATGACGAAAGGTTTTCTTTTATTCAGACAACAAAGACGATGAACGGTGTTAAATCACGTTATTTAAGAACCATTAGATTACGTGGAGAGATATCACAAGGTTTGATTATGCCAATATCTTCTATCAAAGAAATTGATAGTATTGTAAATGGTCAACCTGAAAATTTTTTAGAACACGATTTTGCTGATTCTATTGGTGTTATTAAATATGAAGAACCTGAAAGTAATCTTTCTGGTGAAAAAATGAGTTCTTTTCCTTTCTACATTGAAAAAACAGGTGAAGACAGAATCCAAAATGTTTATGAAAAACTTAAAGAACGATATGAAGATGTTGAATTCTATCCAACATTGAAAATGGACGGTTCTTCTATGACTGTTTGTTATGTGAACAACCCTGCTTATTTTATAGGACAAGACGGCATTGATCGTTCTGAAAACATGAAAGAGCAAACTTGGGTTGCCTCTCATAGACAAGTTATTAGAAAACCACAACCAGATCCTGAAACTGGTCTCCTTAGAAAGAATGCTTTCTATGATACTTACGAAAAATTAGGTTTAGCTGATAAACTTACTGATTGGTGTATTAAAAACTCTAAGCAAATAGCCATTCAAGGTGAATTGTTAGGACCTAAAATACAAAAAAACTATGAAAAATTTGAAAAAAATACTTTCAAGGCTTTTTATGTTTACTTTATAGACGAAGCAAGGAGAGCAACACCAGCAGAGTTCGATGAAATTTGTAAAGAATTAAATATTGAAACTGTTAAAATCTATGAACCTATAAAACCTTTTAAAATGTTTAACAATGTTGATGAAATACTCAAGTTTGCAGAAGGATTTTCTGAACAAGGTGTTGAACGAGAAGGATTAGTATTTAAATCAAATGTTTTAGATAAATCTGGTAGACCTATTTCTTTTAAAGCTATTTCAAATAAATATCTTGTCAATAAAAAATAAGAAATTAAAAAACTCCCTTTCAGGGAGTTTTTTTCAGGAAACAGACCTTGTTAATTAAAAATAAAAAAACCAAGTCTTTATCTTAATTTTTAATAATTACATTTTCTCATTATTTTTATTATTGTCAATAAGAATAATAATTTACATAGATTTTATCAATACTCTATTTTTAATATTTCTTCTATATTATGGTTTTTATAAGCAACCCAATCTGATATTTTGTTTAAAAATGCATTAATAGCCATTCTATCAGACAATTCATTACCAAGTTCTCCAATATGACCTTTTACTTTTTCTATTTTTACTAAATTCTTTATTTCTTTGTATAAAAAGAAACATTCTTTTACAAGTTCTATGTTTTCTGCAACTTCACCATCACTTTTACACCAGTTATTGTTTTCCCAAGAAAAAGCCCATTTTGTAATTGCATCAATTGAGTATTGAGAATCTGTATAAATTGTTGAAGGACGATTAATTTCTTTTATTTTATTAAGACAAAAAAGAATACCCTCTAATTCACCAATGTTATTAGAACCTTTTTCTTTGAAAGAACCTGTATAAAGCTTTTTCAAAATACCGTCTTTGTAAATGACAACTCCACTAGAAGAAGGACCTGGGTTAGCTTGACAAGCACCATCACAAAAAAAATTAATACCTGCATTTAAATGAAGATTTCTTACTTTATGTTTTTTTGCCGTTTTTTTCTTTTTTGGTTTAGATAAAGATTGAGAGACTTCATAACCAGACTTAAATTCTGATTCAGCAGAAGAACGATCTTTTGCATTTAATTTCTTGTAAACTGCACCTTTAAAGCCTTTTATTTGTTCTTGACATTCTGCCCAAGTTTCAAATATTCCAACGTTATGACCTTTCCATACACCATAAAACTTCATCGCTTTTCCTCTTAAATATTTCTGATATAATATAATTAATTTATACGAACAGCAAGTTATTTTTGAAATATTTTTCTTTAAATGCTGATCTTATAACTAACAAAGGAGAATTATATGGCTTACAGTAAAAAAGTTTTAGATCACTATGAAAATCCAAGGAATGTAGGTTCCTTCGATAAAGACGACAAAAATGTTGCAACAGGCATGGTTGGTGCTCCTGCTTGTGGAGACGTCATGAAACTTCAATTGAAGATAACTGATGATGGTATTATTGAAGACGCAAAGTTTAAGACTTATGGTTGTGGTTCGGCTATTGCTTCCAGCTCACTTGTTACAGAGTTGGTAAAAGGCAAAACAATTGAAGAAGCAGAGCTAATACATAATTCTGATATTGCAGGAGAATTAGAATTACCACCTGTGAAAATACATTGCTCTATTTTAGCAGAAGATGCCATTAAAGCAGCGATCCAAGATTATAAAAATAAAAATGGATAAATATATGATTGAAAAAAAATACAATAAAGATAAACCACAAATATTAATCATAGAAGATAAACCAATAAGTATGATTTTATTGTTAAGTTCTTTATTTTTTTTAGATATCATTTTATTTTTATCAGATAAGATTAAATTCCTTGATTTTATTTTATTTGCCTTACCTTTATTTTTAAGTAGTTTTTTTCTTAAAAAAACTACAACTACTATCGACAAAAAAAACGGTGATACAACAATAATGGCACAAAATCTGTTTTTCAGCAAAGTCTATAATCTTAATATTTTTAAAGAACCTATTATTCTTAATTATAGCCAAGGATCTTATAAACACAATGGGGTTGTTATGATTGGAAATGTTCCGATTAATACACCAGATATAAATCGACCATACCCTAATGATTTAAAAACTTTATTTGAAGATATAAATAAATTGAAAAAATAATGATTATGCGTTATACTTCTAAATATATTTAGGAGTATATTTTTTATGATACCAATTAGAAAAACAATTAATTCTATTATTGAGAGAGAAGCCTCAGACGACACTGTCTATATTTTATTAAGTGGTGGTGTAGATAGTCAATCAGTTTTATTTTCAAGTCTTGAATTAGGAAAAAAAGTAGTTGTTGTTAGTTTTCATATTGAAGGTCACAAGAGTCGTGATTTTTTATGTGCAGAAGGTATAGCAAAAGAATTAAATTTAGAGTTTATCCCTGTCGTCTTGCCAACAGATATGAAAACTATTTCTGAAAAAATTCTTTATCTTTCAAAAACATTTGATTGCCGTTTAAAAACAGACTTTGAATGTTTCTATCCAATGCTTTTTGCTTATGAAGCCATTGAAAAACATTCTGGTGGCAAAGCGACAATGGTTTCTGGCTTAGGAGCTGACACTTATTACTTATTAAGCAAAAAAGCTTCTATCCATTACAAAGATAGACCTGATGAATATCGTGATTTACTTTATTTTAACCCTAATTACTCTCAACGTTGCAAACATGAACAACTTAGTAAAATGCTAGAATTTAATCATGTAATGCCATATTTTAGAGATGAAATATATAACCTATTTAAAGGAAAAACAAAAAAAGAATGTAATTCACCAAAAGAAAAAAATGATGTTAGAGAGCAATATAAAAATGAATTGATTGAAGACTTTCATTTTAAACATACTAGTTTTCAAAAAGGTGATAGCGGAATCTCTAATATGTTTGAACCATTATTAGAAACTGAATGGAATATTAACAATTGGAAATCTGTCACTGGCATTTATAATGCAGTTCATAAAGGTGTTATAACAAAACCATTATCATAATTAAAAAAACCGTAATTCTCATTACGGTTTTTTTTGTTATCTCTTGTATCTATTTGTTTGTTTAGCTTTCAATTCTTGTTCCAAATCATTTTTTATTATTGTCGGTTTTCTATCTCTATAATCATTGATATGCTCACCGTCTAACGAAACAACACTTAAATCTTTTCTTTGAATATGATATGAATTCTGATCTGGATCGTTTTCCATATAATCTTCAATGGCTTTAATTAGTTCTTCCTTGGAAGTAAAATCAGTATAACCATTCTTATCTCTAATGTATTTTTCTTCTTCATTGTTGTAAAGATTTACCCCGTCCGTTCTTTTAGCTTTAAACATCCCGATCATTGTTTTTTCTGATTCAAAATCAATTCTATTTTTATTAGAAAATTTCTCAATTTCTTCTTTCGGAAAATTTTTATTTACTAATAAACCTGAATATTCTGGCTTACTTACTGCATATAAATTACCATTAACATTAAATGCAATTTCTTGATCTTTGTACATTTCTGATTTTGCAACGTTAAAAATTTCTTTGTGAAAATCTGTTAACGAAGTTAGATTATCTCCTAATGTTCTTTGTTTTTGCCCTTGCTTTCTTGGACTTAAAATATCATTACTTGAAAAGGCGAAAAGTTTATCTCCTTGTTCTTTCATTAATGTAATATTTATTTGTTTTATATCCTTAACACTCATTATTTATAGTTCCTTTCATTTTGTTATTTTTTATTTTATATTCATTATAACACATATTGATTTTATTAATAATTTTTTTTAATATTTTCTTTTTTTATACTTGTTGCAAAATTGTATCTATTTTCTTGATTTCTTGCGTTTTTTGTTGTATACAAAATGTTCTTTAAAACAAATGTATAAATGGATAATAAAATGACAAACTTTAACATAAGAACAAAAATTACAGCCGCAACCGTTGCTGCAGTTATCGTAATTATTTCTATCATTGGCTTTTATTCTTTTAATTTAAGCTGGAACTTACTTTTAAAGAAAACCTTCGAAAATGAATTGCCAGCAGTGTTAGGGGAAGTGAACAATGATTTAAATTCTCAATTTAATATTCCTGTCATTGCTTCTCGAACTATTTCTAAATCACCTTTATTTTTAGAATATGAAAATGATACGTCATTAGAATATATTTCAAGATACTTAACAGATATCAAAAAAGAATATAACGCAGTAAATTCATTCTTTATCTCTGAAAAAGATGGAAACTATTATACCCCAGAAGGTATTGTTAAACAAATAAAAAGAAATAATCCTAATGATCAATGGTTTTATGAAAATTTAAAAGACGACAATCCTTATAATATTAATTTTGATATTGATACCTCTACGAATATCCCAACAATGTTTGTTAACTATAAGGTAATTAAAAATAACAAAAAAATAGGTATTGCTGGAATTGGTTTAAGTCTAGAAAATGTTACCAATTTAATTAAAGATTACAAAATCGGAAATTCTGGCTTTGTCTATATTGCTGATAAGAACGGTAAAATACAACTTCACCCCGATAAAGACTTTTTGAATAAAAATATTGAAGATTTATTAGATATAAATATAAATAATATTTTAAATAGTAATGAAATATCAATAAAAGAAATTGAATTAAACAACAATAAACAAGTTATTGGCATTCAGAACATTGATAGTTTAGGTTGGGTTTTAGTTGCTCAAATATCAAAAGAAGAAGTTTTGTCAGATCTTAACGGATATGGAATGACATTATTGATAATGGCTTTTGTGGTTGCTGTTTTATTCATTCCTATTTCTATGTTTACACTAAAACGTTTATTACTACCATTTGATAACGTTGCCAATTTATTAGAAGATATAGGAAATGGTAATGGTGATCTTACTAAACGATTAGACGACACAAGAAATGATGAAGCAGGTAAAATAGCAAAAGGTTATAATAGTTTTGTTATTACTCTTATTGATCTTTTAAAAGACATTGTTCAAACAGAAAAAGAAATGACAAACATCATTAAAGATTTAAATACAGTTTCAAACACTATGGAGACCGATGTTAAAGAACAATCTTCACAAATAGATCAAATTGCCACTGCCATTCATGAAATAGGAACTACTTCTAATGAAATTTCTGAAAATGCCAACCTTGCTGCTTCTGCTTCCAATGAAGCTTCTAATGCAATTGATAATGGTAAAAATTCTATTTCTTTCACTTTAAACAATGTTAATTTAATGGGTAATGAAATTGACAGAACACAGTTAATTATTAAAAAACTAGAAGAAGACGCAAAAAATATTAACACGGTATTAAGCGTTATTACTGGCATTTCAGAACAAACAAACTTATTAGCTCTTAATGCAGCAATCGAAGCGGCTCGTGCTGGTGAGCAAGGGCGTGGATTTGCCGTTGTTGCTGACGAAGTTCGAACTCTTGCTGCTAAAACTAATGATTCTGCTGACGAAATTAATGACATCATTAAACAATTACATCAAAGAACAAATTCTGTTGTTGAAGCAATTGAAAAGAATAAATCTCTTGCTCTTGAATGTAACGAAAGTGCCGTTGCTTCAAACGAAGATTTAGAAAATATATCTAAGAATATTTCAGATATGAATGATCAAAATATACAGATTGCTTCTGCAACAACAGAACAATCACAAGTTATTAACGAAATTGCTCCACATATTACAGAAGTTTCGGAAATTGCTAAAAGTATTGAAATTATAGCAGAAGGCTCTAATGAAGAGTGTAAAAAATTATTAACGAAATCAAAGAAATTGACAGAACACATATCAAATTTTAAATTTTTTATTGAATAAATAGATAATATTTGATATAGTTATTTCTCTGACTTTAAGGTGATTAAATGCTTTTATCAAAAAAACTAAAAATGTATTATTTTGATGCTAATATTTTAAAATCTGCTGTTTTTAATACTTTTTATCATCATAGAATGAAAAAAATATTAGATACAAGTGATAGGGAAAATATAGATCTCATTTTTGAAATATGGATTTACAACCAAAGAATTTTATTGACAGCTTTTTTTGATAAAAAAGAACACATTCTTTATTTTGATTTGAAAACAATTAAAGAAGTCGAACTTAAAATTGAATTAGAAATTGAAAAAAACTTTGAAAAATTACTTGAAAGCATTGGTAAAACCTATATTATGAATGAAAAAGAAAAAGTAAAAGTATTTAAATTTTAGGGTATTGAGATGAGTGAAGATTATAAAGAAAAATCTAAAATATTGTTTGATAAACAAAGAGAGCGTGTAAAAAAGATTTCAGAAAATAGAAGAAATCAAGAACAAACAACAAAAGTTAAAGAAGAAAATGGTGCGCCTAATCTTCATCGTTGTCATAACTTTGGGGAATACACCACCAAAGAAATAAATAAAAAGCAAGAAAAACTGAATAAACTTTATTCTAAATTATCAGAAAAAGAAAAAGAAACACTAGCAGAAACATATGAGTTTTTTGAAAAGTTCATAAAAGAATTAGATTGGCTGTGAAGCCAATCTTTTTTATTATTTTTTGTTATCTAATCCATAGATTTACATTTGGAACACCACAACTACTTCCTGCTACGTCTGTTGACAATGGAATATTACCATTACATACAAGACCAGGATTCCAATTCTTAAATGAGCCAACTGCATAATACCAGTTTGTATGATTTATAGAGCCGTCAATTAGTGAAGAATTGCTATTTGTCGCATTCCCACGTTCTAGCCCACCCCAGTAATTACTTACAGAGTCTATTGATATTGCTTCATAACCTGAAATTGCTGAATTTGTTGGATTCGAGGTTTGTTTCCATATTTGAGTTGCTGAATAATTTTTCCATTTCATTCTGAACTCATATTTGTTATTTCGCTTAAATGTGTCGATTCTATTTAATATTGAATATTTTGCTGTCGATAATGAAGGATTATTCTCATTTACGTTTAACACTTCACTTTCAGAAGTAAAAACACCAGCAGTTAATATATCGTGATTGAATATTAATGTCCATCCACCACCGTCTGTTGTTTGATCACAAAGCACGTTTAAACCATTAGATAGTTCATATGTGTCATTTCCTACACTATACCCATTATTTAAAATATTTTTACAAGAGGCTTCTTTATGCGTACCGAATACAGTGTTTGTTTCAGAACTCGTTGTAGATTTTGTTTCTGTTTCATTTTTAATTATTTCTTTTGTTCCATTTTTGTATGTTCTTTCTGTAACTACTGTTCTTTCCACTGTTTTTACACAAGATTTTTTTTGAACAAATGACTTATTAAAATAATGTTCTGAAGTTTCTTTATCAAATGAACAAACATTTGATATTTCTATCCAATTTCCATATGTTGTTTCATCTGTAAAACCACCTATAACATAATCATTAGCTTCGCTGGAAATAATTATTTTAAATTCTTCTGCTGCTTGTGTTGAAAATGTAGACAATAGAAACAACGATATTAAAGTTTTTTTCATAATAATTCCTTTTTTATCATCTATATATAACATTAATAACATTTTTATTTCGATATACAATTATTTATTGATTTGAATTATAAAAAAGCTTAAAAGAATAAAATAATATTTTAGCATAAGAGGTTTTTTTTTATGCAAAAATAGATATTTTAAAATGGTTAAGATATTAAAAATTTAATTTTGAATGATTTTGGGATATTAAAAAAGAGAAGTTGAACTTCTCTTTCTTATTTTGTTAATAAAATGTAGGTTTAAATTATGCAGTTTTCTTTGATTTTAACAATTCTTGATTTCTTATTAAAAATTCTTCCAATTCTTCTTTGTCGTCTTCATAAGAGTGAGCAGTCACAAAGTTTGTCATAAATCTTGCTGCTATTGGATACGCATTTTGAACTGCTTGAACAATCAGCGTTTTTTTTCCAAAATCTTCTTTATAACGTTCTGTCAATTCTTTATTCAATCTTTCTACAAGTTTTCTTGCTATTCCTTGTTTTCTGTATTCTGGTTTAATGTATATTTGCACCTCACCAATAGATTTGTAATTCACAACACTTTTTAAAACTTCTATTGATCCTGTCATAGATTCTAAATGCGGGAAAATCAATACTCCTGCCAAGAGACCATCATCATAAGCCAAGATAGTCGTGCCTTTTTTTACATATCTTTCACCTATAAAGTATTTATAAAATGTGCTATTTGTTCCAAAAGACTGTTCCCACATTCTCTCCTTCAACAGCATTTTTTTATTCTTTTTAAGACCGTCTTCCCAATCGAGATAAAGCTTTAAACCATACATATTAACTTTCTCCGTTTATAAAAATCTCTTCAGTAGATTCTGTTGTTTGTTGTATAAATTGTTTTAGTGACTTATTTCCAGTCAATTTTTCAACATAATCTTGGACAAGATTTTTGATTCTATCATTTTCTTGATCTAAAATCATCATTTTTTTGCCACCTTTTACATTAAATCGAGTGGCTTGTTCTTGTTTTGGAACCCAAAAAATCTCATTATCTCTAACAGAAAGAAATCGTTTTTTATTCAAGTCGATAAAGCAAAAACCAAGTTTATTAATGATCTTTTGACGTTGGAATTTTTCTTTTGACAATTTAAACCATTCTTCACCCGTTAAATTGAAGTTTTCATTGTTTATTGTAGGGATTTTAGATAACCACCAACTAACCAAAAGATAAGAATCAGCAAAAATCTCTTCACACATTTGAATACTTGAGTAAGCTTCCTCTTCCGTAAATGATTCAAAGTTCATATCATAATGATCTCTGTTTAAATGGAATGCTAAATAAGATTGAAGTCTGTTCTTTGCTCCATAAGATAGGTTTTTAATGATTGGATAACTTTTCTTTTCTATTGCACGTAGGTTTTCAGTTTTAGGATTAATAAAGATCCAGTTTGTCCATACGGCATAAAATGCTTTTTTTGCTTTCTTTTGCATTGTATCTTCTTTAAAAGCATCTTCAATTGTAATTCTATTTAAAATGTGTTCATTGATAAAAAGTTCATCTTTTTTTGATTTGTTTGGGTTTAACATTTTCTACTCCTATAAAGGTTCTAATATTTACTACAAAGTTATCTTATCAATCCTCAAGCATAAAATCAATCTTTTTTTTGAAAAAATATTCGTTGACATATAAGGGATAAAGAAATATAATATGCTAAATATTGAATAGAGAATTGATTAATGAATAAACTATTATTTGTTTGTAGTGGTAATAAGCTACGAAGCCCAACAGCAGAGGTTTTTTTTGAAGAACAAGGTTTTGAAACTCGTTCTGCTGGAACAAGTCGTGACGCTGTTAATGTTATTGGGATTGAAGACATTAAGTGGGCAGATAAGATTTATGTAATGGAAAAAAAGCACAAACAACGTATACTAGCAGAATACCCACGAGTTACCAAGTATAAGAAAATCGTTGTTATGGGGATTCCTGATAATTACAAATACATGGACGATAAACTTATCGAAGTATTGAAAAAATATAAAATTCAATAAAAAATAGAGCACTTTCTTTTTTATTATACCAAGATAGTAATTTTTGTTGAAATTATTTTCTCAATATGTTATATTAAATAAATATACAAATACTTATAGGAAAACTTATGATGACTAACAACACAACAAAAAATAAAGTTGCTAACTCTTTAGTTGGTTTCTTTTTCTTTTTCTTTTTTAGATAATTGTTTTAGTTAACAAGGTTTTTTCTTGGACGCTAAAACGATAAATTAGCTTCCAAGAAAAAGAATATAGCTCTTGGAAGTGTGAACTTTCAGGAGCTTTTTTTATGCGTGAAAATTATCGTAGGGTAATTCTATGATTTTGATTTAAGTTGTTGATTTTATTAGATTTTTTTTAAAAAAAGTGTTGACAAGATTAAATTAATAGATTATACTTATAAACATAAAGTGAAAGACAAGAAAAAAAACAAGTCTACATTTTACCAAATTAAAACTTATTTATATTTAGAGGAATTTATTATGCTATACACAATTGACTTTCGATTTACATTCTTTACATAAAGAGTCAGCCTCAAGATTAGCTGAACTCTCTTTCGGCTGGTCTTGAAAAAGGTATAGTATTTAACAACACGCCCTTTTCAAGAAATTGAGAAGGGTTTTTTTTATGTTTGAAAATCGGTAGAACCATTTTTCCCAAGCGGGAAATATGGTTTAAAAAAAGAAAATTAACACAAAACCTTTTTGTTGGCGTTAACAAAATGGTTAAAGACAAAAACCATTTTCGTGAGGTCAGGAATATGGTCTAAAATTAAAATTTGGAAGGATAGCTGAGACGGATTAGCGTTGGTTTGAAGCACCAAAGAGGTCAGATCGTTACTGACTCCTTCCACCAAAACTGGATAGTTAACTGAGATAGATTAGTGGCGGAGTGAAGTCCCGCAGAGGTTGGAGCGTTACCAACACTATCCACCAAAATTGGAACTGTAGCTTATGTGGTAAAAGCAGTGGTCTGAAAAACCATTGATAAGGGTTCAACTCCCTTCGGTTCTACCAAAAATTTGGGCTGTTAGCTGAGATGGATTAGTGACGGAGTGAAGTCCCGTAGAGGTTGGTTCGATACCAACACAGCCCACCAAATATAATGTGACTTTAGCTTACGTGGTGAAAGCAGAGGACTGAAAATCCTTAGAGCCGAGTTCGACTCTCGGAGGTCGCACCAAAATGAAGGTTGTAGCTCAGTAGGTAGAGCAGAATACTATCAGTATTTGTGCGTTAGTTCGATTCTAACCACCTTCACCAAATTATGGACAAGTAGCTCAAAATGGTAGAGCAGGAGCCAAAACGTCTCCGTGTGGTGCTTCGATAACACCCTTGTCCACCATATACAACCATCTCGTGGAGGAACACGAAATGGTTTAAATTGGAAGGTTAGCTGAGATGGATTAGTGCGTGACTGAAAATCACGAAAGGTCGGATCGTTACCGACACCTTCCACCATTTATGCAAGATAGTATAACAGGACAATACGCATCTCCAAAAGGATATGAAACGTGGGTTCGAGTCCCACAATTGCACCAAATATATTTAATTGTTACCATTAATAATATCTTGGATAATTGCATTACCGCTATCTGATAAGATATACCTATCTTTGCTTGTTTTAAGTAGAATATTTTTCTCATACAAGTATTTCAAAATATTCTTAGCTTTATCAATTTTAGCGGTTTTAAGAATATGAAGATAGTTAGGGTTATCTTCTATACCATCCAAATCTTTAACAGATACGCCATAGTTAATGTTTTTCAGGTAGTCAAAAACTTTACCACCATCAGACATAACAAAGCGAACTAACAAAATCATAGAAGCGTATACTTTGGTTTTAATAGGCTGTTTAGTTTCTGAATTTTTACTTTTATCAATAAGATAAAAATACTTAGCTTTTTCAACCAACTCCATTCCGTTCATTTGATATTGGAGCTTATATTGTTCTAAATTATCTCGAACCTCAGAAAATAAATCATTAATAACTAAAGCATCCGTTTTAGGATCATAAATAAGCTCATTAATGACCTTACCTTTTACTAAGTCATTAAAAATCTTTTGACTTTTTTCTATGTTTATCTTTTGATTTGATAATATACTCATTTAATTTCCTCCTAAATTATAAACAGGTCTATATTCATAGATTTTATCATCAACTTTCAGTCTATTTCTTTCATTGTATCCAACTTTCACATTATTAATTCTTTTACGAATACTGTTGTATGCATAGACGGTAAAGAATACATCATAGTTACTCATGTTGCTACTTAGTATTGTATGAAGTTTATAAATAATATCATACTTATCATCTTTGGTCATTAGATTTTTCATATTAACACCAATAATATCAGAGATTAGTTGAGTGTTTTGAATATTGATTTTTCCTTTTTTATCAAACAACGTTTCAATTTTTTCCAAAGATTTTAGTTTTTCATCATCAATCTCATGTTCAATTTCTTCTTCTGTTTTGTCTTTATCTATAAGAAGTGTTTCTTCTATCTTATCAAATCGAGACGACAAATCATCATAGTTCATTGAAATATCTGTCTTCTTAAAGTTGTTTGCTTTGATAGAGCTTAATAAATTAAATGATTCATGAAAATTACTTGATTCCAATGTATTACGAACAAGTAGACCATCTAGTAACTCTTCTGAGGTTTCATGTAGGTTATTAAACGCTTTTTCAAATGCATTATATACTGTTAGGTCTTCACGACCTTTTCTACGATAGTCATTAATCTTTTCATAAATGTTAAAAATCTCTTTATTATAACCTTTGAAGTTTAAGACAAAACGACTGATCTCATAAGCTTCAATTGTATCATCCAACTCTTCAAAAAATAAACCAATTTTTTTCAATTTAGAAATAAAACCTTCCTTGTTTCTTCTTTCTTGTATAAAATTGAAGAAAGGCTCGATGTATTTATCAGAAAGTTCAATAATTTTAGTCATCATCTCTCTTTTTGATTTTATATCCTTAGTATCATCTTCCAAGAATTGACTTAAATTGTCAGCTTCATTCTCAATGATATTTTTATTCTTTTCAAAATCCTGCTTAATAACATTAAGTTTTCTTTTTAAATCTTCTACAAACAATTCTTTTTCAATTTTATTATAAGAATGGTAATCGTAACTATCTTTAATTAAGTTATCTAAGTTATTTATATGATCTAAAAAGGTTCTTCTTGTAATTGGTTTTGGCTTTATATCTTCACTAATGTCCCTAAACATATCTTCAATATAAGAAGTAAAAGAAAGCTTGTCTTCACCATCATCAAAATTAATAAGTCTATGACTAATTAAATTTTTAAGACTATATGCATTTTTTATTTGTTCAACTACTTGTTTTTTTTCATTAAGATTCTCAACAATTGTAATTTGCTCTTTAATAAATATTTGAAAATTTGTTTTATCAACATAATTATTCTTAATGGAGTCCATACGCTGTATTGACTTTATAATAGGGTTTTTAAACAAAAGAAGCGTTTCTAATGTTTTGATCTTATTTAACATTATTGAACTCCTTCAATATCATTTTTAATATCATTTTTAATATCACTTCTTATGTCAATTTTACTTTCAAAATCAACAATTTGAATTCTGTGTTTTACTTCGTTAAGTATGCTACCCATTTTATAGTGGTAAGTGCTTCTGTTCTTATCATCCATTAGGCGATCTTTATCAAAGATAATAGAATCATCAAAGTTAATAAGTACCTTGAAGATATCACCAGATGAAATTTGCGGTTCTGGTGATGCACTAAACAGAATTAGCTCTTGCTCTTTTAAGAAATCATGAAGTGTCATCATGTTGCCATAATCAATGTTACCTGTTTCGTCCAAATTAACGGGAATAGATAATGTGATGTTATCACCACAAATCTTGTTAATAAAAATAGAAAGCAACATAACAGATGCAACAGTCGATGTGCCTGTGCTACCATCTTTTGTTGTCCATTTTCCTTCAATGTTATATTTAAAAGAAACAGACTTAATCATAGCTTCTGTATTGATTTGCATGTTTTTCTTATTCTCTAAGCCCATGTCAGTAATAAAGTTCTTGATCTTCTCTCCAAGACCTTGCTCTAAGATGCCAGAAGCATCATCGCTAAGTAGAGAAGCATTCTCAATCGTTTGAATAAAGTTTTTAACTCTTGGTTCAAGTTCAATGCTAATTTTCATTTCATCAATGCTCGATAATTTAAATTTTTGCATTGATTTATTGATGTCTGATTCAAACAATTTAAAGTGTTTAACTTGGTCTTTCAACGTATTTGAAATCTCAATAGTTGTGTTTGCATGTTGCTGGAACGCTTTTTCCAAGCTTTCTTCGCTATCTTCCAAAGACTGATAAATATCTTTGATTTTATCAAATAAATTAATTTTTAGATCTTTAATAGAGATATTACTTACTTTAAGCAATGAGTTGTCATCTGAAAGAATCTTATTCTCAACAAACAATTCAAGTCCAGACATGATTTCTTTTCTGCCGTTCTCAACAGATTTGAATAAGTCAGAAATATAATCAAGATCAGAATCTTTAACTTCAGTGGTTGTTGAAGTTAAATTTTCATCTTTAACATAGTTGAAATTATGAGCTTTTTTCATTGTTTCTAACTTGCTCTTCATAGTGTTCGCTTTTGACACTAAATCTTCAATTGCTTTACATTCTGCAATTTTATCTGCTTGATTCTTGTTTACCTCTTTATAAACCACTCTATAATCTTTAACTTGTTTTTCTATTTCATTGAATTCTTTTAATGAAATTTCAAGAGCTGTTTTTTCACTTTTTAATTCTTTTGAATTATCTTTTCCATTAGAAATAATTTTAACTTCATTCTGAGATTTTTTGATATCTCGTTGAAGTTGTTCTTTATATTCAGTGTCTTCTTCATCAATGATCTTTTGGTTCTTGTCAATATCCAGCTTTAATGATGAAATTTCACTCTCCAATTCTTCAATTTCTTTAATTGTTTCTTCTTTTGAAAAATTAAATTTCTTTGTATGACCAAAAGAAATGCCTCCAAGTACAACTTGACCATTTTCTTCCGAGAAAATAGCACTAAATTGATTCATAATTTCAATTTGTTCATCTGTTAAATTGTCTTGCAAACTTGAAAAGGCTTCGTTGATCCCATACAAAATATTAGGGTTATCAAGTTTATCAGCAGAGAACAATAAGTTACCTTGATTTTTTAATGTTGTGTTTAATATTTCAAGTTTTTTGTTCTTTGCTTTTAGCGTTCCTTTATCTGTTTTTAGAGTTTTTATAACTTTCTCTATGTTTTTATATTTTTTAAGCTCATTAGAGTCTTCACTAATTTGAGTCTGTAAATAAGTTATTGCATCTTCTGGGTTGTTCTTCCACATAGAAAGACCAGAATCATGGTCCTCAGCAAAAATAGCATTATATTCTTCAAGTTTTTCTTCTAATTTAGCAACATTTTTTTTCAAAATATTAAGCTCACCTTTTTTCATGGATGATTTTTTATTTAATTCAGTACCCTCTGCTTGTAAACTTTTCTTTTGGGCAATTGCTTCTTCTTTGCTAATTCTTGCATTTTTAAGAACATCTTTATTTTTCTCAATAAAGTCGATGTTATAATCGAGACATAACTGGAACTTTTCTTTAAGCTCTTGTGAATAACCAATAACATCAGAAAAAAGACTATTTAGAGAATTAAAGTTAGCCTCTAAGTTCTTTTTCTTGTTAATGCTTCTTTTTTCATCTTCAAGACGGTCAAACTCTTGCATGATTTGAACAGGATTGTAATCAACCAGATCTCTCTTGTTGTCTTTGTATGATGTTTTTAATAGTGATGTAATGGTTTTTCGAAGCATTTCATCATCAATTTCAGATGCATTTGTTGTTAATTTAAAAATGTCAACAACGTTATTTTTTCGATTCTCATTAACGGTTGCAATAGCAAAACGACTTGAATCGTCATTAAAGTCACTGTTGTATAAAGTCTCTAATGCGTCTTTTGTCGTTTTGACGATTTTAGAGTTTTTAACTGCTTTGATTTTATCAATCAATTCAGAACGTTGTATTCTTGTTGGATAACCAAGCTCATCCCCTTCTGGGAAAGTCCAGAACCATTCTTCGATTTCATCAAATGTCAAAGGAACAAAACCTCTCTCAATCGAAAGTTCTGATTTCCCTTTGTATAAGATTTGACAGAATGTACCATTAGGGTTGGTGAACTCATAAACGATAAATGAGTTATTATGTGGAAAATAAAAATCATAACAATCTTGATCAGAATAGTAGTTGCCTTTCGAACTTTTAAAATAAAAGTTCTTTTTTGAGTTTTTGAATGAAGTGGGTGGTAAGAATCCTAATTGCACACCATTAAGTTTGGATGATTTACCAGAACCATTTTTGCCAGAAATATGAGTGTTTTCATCAAATGATAAAGAGACGAAATTACTGTTACATGAGTTATTGAATGCGATTTTGTTTAGTTTAAATATTAAATTTGTTTTCATTTTTCGTCACCTCTAATTATTGTACTGAAATATTTCTTGTTCTGCGAACTTTTTTGTCTCTTTAATAAAAGACACAATGTATTTTAAACCATTTGTTTTTGTGTAGTGTTTCATTAGTGTTTCATAATCACTGATGCTAATAGGTTTACCAAATTTTTTAACCATCAATTCCATTTTTGGAGTAAAGTAGAATTGAAGGTTAGTTTTTACTTGTTTTTCTAATGACTTGTAGAACTTCAAGCCACCTAAATCAATATCAAACAAGCAAACAATTTCTTTGTATTCATTTAAGAATTCAACAAAGTGTTTATTTGTGACGTTGTTCCCACTTCCCCAAACAAAATTGTATTCATATAAATCAATGTCATTATCGAAATTTGATTCTATGTTTAAAAAGTTGTTAAGGTTTTCAATGATAATCAACTTGTTTTTTTTAAGCGTATGAAAATTATAGTTTGATTTATCAAACTCAATTCCTACACTGTTGATAGAATAATGATGTTCTTTCCAAATCAACAAAGACCTTTCACTTTTGACAATTTTGCTGTCACCATGTAATGCCGCTTCCACTTTAACATCACTGGCTTCTGTCATGAACTTAGAAAACGTTTTGTTAAAAGCTTCTTCATCTTTGATTGTTAGAAGATATTTGTTCTTTTTTTTGCAAGGAGAAGTAGCAATAGAAAAGATGCTACGAAGTTTGGTATCAGTTATTTTATGCTTAGTGCATTTTTTCAAAAATGCTGCATATGAAATACTTTCATTTTTCTTGATTTTGTTGATATAGGACTTCATTTTGTATAGACTCTTTTTTATTTTTATTTGCATAGATAATATCAAAAAATTGAGGAGGGTGTCAAGAATTTTTAAAGAGTATACTTTATGCAAAAAATTAAATTTAAAAGTTTCAACTCCATCTCTTGAGGCATGATGAACTTATTTAATGAAATTAAATAATTATTTACAATTAAAACAATCTCTTTAAACTTTTCTTTTTATTCTTGAGATATATTTTATTTATGTTATTTTTATTCTGACGTATTTCATTTAAAAAGGTAATAATATGAGTAATATTTTCAATCTAAAAAGTTACAATCTTCATGAAATTAATGTGTAACACTAAACGATTGTGTTAAAATAGAAATACCTCCGTAAGTACGGAGGTATTTCTGTTTTTAAGATTTGTTTTATAAATAAAAAACACTATGTATATTCAAAAGTAAGAAAAAAAGTCTCAGAAGATTTTTTTATAAATAGATACACTTATTTATTTTTATATAATCTTTATTCTTCTGTTTTGAAGATTAAGGTAAATGTTTTCGACAAATACATCTTGCAATGATTCAAATTGTTTAAAGAAATCTTTTGAATAATTTGGGGAATTTCTTTTTCTTATTTGTATTTGATTTATTATTTTACCTATTTGAATAGATACTGATTCATTGTATTCTGTTTCATACTGTTTTATCCCACTCATTATTTTCTGTTATTTCTTTATAAAACTTTGAAATTGTTGTTTTTAAAGCCATAAAATTTTCATTTTTTATATCTTCAATTTTATTTAAAATAATGATTTTTGATGATTTTTATAGTTCTATTATTTTTTTAGAATATTTAAAAGCTCTATTAAACGGGGCTTTTTCTTTTATATATTATAAGTGGTTTACATAACAGATCGTTACCGACACCTTCCACCATTTAATAATACCCCTCGTATTCATAAACTTTGTCATTCAGTTTATGATTACGACATCTCTCCTGATTTAGAAAAAAAATCGAAAAAATTAGATGAAGTTAAGAATCGTTTTTTCTGTTGTTAAAAAATCCATAAATATCTTTTGTAATTTATAATATAGTTTGATATAATGATGTTTTGCATTAAATAGAAGAGGCGAACATGAAAACACATTTTGAATCATTACTAAATGAGTCAACATTTTCAAGATCAGATAAGAATCAAATTTTGACAATGTTCAATAATGACTTAAAAGAAAAAAACAAATATATCTATATTGACAAAGATACTCAAAATCTTTTCATTAAAACAGATTCATTAAAAGGTAAAGAGTATGAGTCTTATGACATGACAAAAGAAGAAATTTACAATGTTATCTTTGAATTTATTAGCAATCACAATTCTTCAACAAAACAATTTGTCTCTTGTTTACTTAAGAAATTTAAATCAGAACCTCATTTTTTTAAAAACGACTATTCTGACTTTCTTTGTTCTATTTATCACCATATTTCACAAGATTATACTCGATTAATTTACGGTTCTAAAAAGGCAATGGATTCAATTGAAGATGCTCAAAGCTATTCCTTGACTCCTTTTGAACTTTTTAACATCGCTATTTCTGCTTACATTGAAGAAACACGAGAACTGTATTTAAAGACTATTGAGCAGTTTAAGAATATTTGCACAATCGATGAAATGATTACTTCTATCATTGCAAAAGATTTAACAGAACAATTTCATATTAAATAACATTAAACATAAGCTATGGCAAGCGTTAAGGGTTTGTCTTCAGGTTGTAAAGTAGCTTCGGCTGCTTGAAGACTATTTTTCTTGCTTGCATTTTATGGCGTATCCAACCTTAACAGGTCGGAATACAAAATTCTTTGAATCAAGAAGCACTGTTCTTTAGGGCGGTGAGTATCACTCCCTTAAAGTCTTTTTTCTTTTAAATATCTTTAAAAATAAAACAACTTATGATATTTTTTCATAATTAAAACTCATAAGAAATCATAATGGAAAAAGAATATCAAATTGATAGTTTTGAATTTTCTAAAAAATCAAAAACACATGGTGTTTCTATTTTTGACATATTGACAAAATACAGACAAAAAACGTATAATTAATAGAACAAATTTAATAGAGGATAAATGAATGAAAGGCAGACTTTACATTAATGAAATGATGTCTAATGAAGATTTCTTGAATACAGATGCTTTATACCAAAAACTATTATATGATGGATTAATGGAAGATTTTAATAATAATGAAGAAGATATTTTTAATTTTTTAAAAGGTAAAGTCAAAGAAAGCAATAGTTACATACTAGAAAGAGATAAAAATAAAAAATTAACAGATCGAATTTGGAGCGCATTAATCATATTTAGAATTAATAATACAGAAGAGTATTTGAATACAGCTTTAATGTATGCAAAAAGAAAAGATTTTATTTTGCCAGCATTTTTAATGTTAATAGATAATGCTGATTTATCTGATAGTACACTTAGTAAAATGATAGTTTTAGATAAAGATTCTGTAGAACCGATACTAAAATCATTTATGTTTGCTTTTGAAAATGACTATATAGATCCTAAAGCTTATGTAAGAGGATATTATCTTGAAAATGAAAATGATGAGGATACTCGACCTGAAGCTTATTTTTATACTTTTGCAAAAGAAGCATTGCAATCTAAATCTGAAATTGAATTTTTATATTTTAAAGATCAGGACGTGTCACCTTGTTTGATTGATAAGATGTATCAAAATATATCAAATGAATCTTATTTAGATGTTATTTGTTCAAAAGATTTTCAAGATTTTTTAAGAGAAGAAAATCTAAATAATAATGACTTTGATGATTTTAGTTATTACATTAGAACGTATATTGATATGAGAGATGGTCTTTCAACCCAATGTAAAACAAACAAGATAGCTGAAATGTCATTAAAGGACAAAGACAATTATAAAAATAACGTATATTATTTAGCAGATTTGAAAGACTTATATTTTACTGGAAAAAAGACTTTGTTTGAATTGTAATCTTTTAAAATAAAAATATAAAAAAGAAAACAAATAAAAAACGATAAATGTTAGATACTATAATAATATCAATAGTGTTTTCAATGGTGTTAAAGGTGGTTTATATTTCAAAATCACACGTGGTTTGGATTGCAATCGAAAAGAAAAAATTATAACAATCATACCAGAAGAAAAAGTATAATGATATTGAAAGCACTATTTCTTATAGATAGTGCTTTTTTATTTTTAATTTCTTCCTGTGTTTTTAATATTCCAAAAAGTTTTTTGCTATTGCTATATACATCATCTTTTCATCATGTTTCAAATCATTAATATTAAAAAGTTTTTTGGTTGGAAGGATTGCATGTTCATCTGATTTTCCGCTAATAACCATATCCAAAGCCTTACCTTTATTCAAAAAGCTTAAATCTTCTTCATTTTCAATGTTTGTTTTTACAGCATTTAATAATTCTAAATATTTGTCAACAAAAGCAAGCGGATAATTTGATTGCGAAGTTCTAGGATCTGTTATTGCTCCCATTTCATAAAGAGAGTCTGCCAATTCCATAGAGTGCCTTACTCTAAATCCATAGTTATGATACATATATTTTTGAAGTTCTGGCAGATTAAATAATTCTTTCAATATACTTTTCTCTTTTACTCAAAAGGTTCATAGATAGTGACCATGTATGAAGCTTTACCGTCTGGATAAGCGTCCATACGTTCGAATCTTACAACGACCTCTGGAATAGTCTCATCTTTTTTTAACAAATCCTGTAATAATTCTACTTTTTTATTGTCCATTACATCATGACGGTCATCTGTTTGAACAGAACAAAAATCAATTTGATTGATTTCACCCTCTTTTATAATTCCATTTTCGTCGAAATTTTCATAAAATTCCATTGAAGTTTCGTCCACGAAAGTGACGAACTTTAATGTTTCCAAATGTTTTTTTATCGATTTTGCTATTTCTTTACTTAATATAAATTTACCCTTTTAATGTTTTAATTTTGTATAAGAATATCAAACCCAATACATGAAATCAAGTTAAAAATTAATAAATATAAAAATAATAAAAGCACTAGAAAAGTGCTTTTATTTATTTTTTTAATTATGTTTTCTTCCTTTCAATGAATAATAATAATTAACAAAACCTTTATCAAATATAAATCTTCTTAACGGTGTATTTTCTTTTCCGTATTTTAATACTGCATTTGTTTTTAATGGGTTTAAAGATTCTTCAACATATAATCCTTTTGAAAAAGAATCTTGGTTTAAAAATAAATTTAAACGGACTCCACCACGTTCAGTTGCTGCTAAAACCCCATAGCCTTCTAACATGAAATCTTTAAAGTCTACAAATGCCGCTCGAAGCATTCTTCTTACCTCTAAACCCGAATATTCTTCTGTTCCCCAAGTCTCATATTCTTCATGAGTTTTTGCATTAGAGTCCAGTTTTCTTATATAAGCCGCAAGAATCATTTCTTCTGTTGTTGTTTTTGGTTTTAATAAATAATATTTATTTTCTTCTAACTTATTATCTACAGTAAACATTCTTGTGATTTTATTTATTGTTTTGAAATAATCATTTAAATTTGAATAAGATAACGTCTCGTATTCAGCTTCTTCATTTATGAAATATTTTGTTATTTCAAAGTTATCTGGAACACTATCAATCAAATATTCAGGGATTGTTCTTAAATCTGTTTTTGTATTAAGTGCGTCTCTCATTAAAGCGTGAAATAATACAGCCATTCTTCCACGATCTTTTTCATCTTTCAAGTCGAGTTCGTAAACCAAAGACCAAACGAATATTTCAATTAAAAGATCTCTGTTTAAATCATTGCACGACAATGGCATTTTATCCCAATCTTCAATAATTTCTATCCTATCTTCTTCTATTCCTTTTGATATTAGATGATCTTTAATTTTTTCTACTTCTAAATCTTTTGATAAAAAATACATTTCACTTCTTTTGATGTTAAATAAAGTTTTGTTAAATTGAACGTCAATTGCGTCCAATACATTTTCATTAAAGTTATCTGTATATAATGTTACATGTCCGTCAACGGCTGGAATACCTTCCTTTATAGCTCTTTTTAAGCTAGTTGTTTCTTTCATATTTAAAATCCATTTAGCCTTATGTTAAATATTAATGTTAATATTTTATTAAGATACATTACAAACAAAAAAAGACAAACATAACTTTCTTTGTTTTTTATGAAAATGTGAAGATAATGTATAACGACTTTGAGATTGTATGACGAAGAAGGTATAACTACTGGTTGTTTTATCCTTGCAATTAACGACGAAATATTATTACGCTCTGAAAGAGCTGTTGGTAAAGACGAATATTTTATTCTTAAAGACGCTTTTGTTAAGGACACGCCCTACACGGAAGAAATTCATAAAATCATTTCAGGCATAAGATTTTCAAGCTGTGATCTTACAATTGATAGTGACATTATCCAAACCGTACTTCGTTCTTCTTATCCAAAAAATAAAGATTCTAATAAAGATGGTTATTATGAATATTTTGAAGAGTTTTTCTCTTTTAATCAATGTCTAGACGCTGGAATGGGCTGGATTGGTAAATGTATCGGAACGTTTGATCTTAAAAATATTGGTCATACCTTTAGAATGGTAAAACCAACTTCAAAAACTTAAAACAAAAGATAGAAATATCTTACGAAACTACAAACTCTAAGCCATATCTTTTTGAGCCTGTATTAATAGAGAATTTAAAAAATGAAATTGATAAACTAAGATAAAATAAAAGCCCTTTACAGAAGGGCTTTTTTATTATACTCTTGTGTTTATATATAAATTTAACAAGGATTATCATGACAAAGAAAAAAGAAGAAAACGAAACAGAAACACCTTTTAATTTTGACTTAGAAAACATGAAAAAAGCATTGGCTTCTGAAAAAATAGAAATTCCACATTTCGAATCAGAAGAAGATTTTGAAAAATGGCTTGATAGCGATATGGATTAAACAATATAATTAAATAAACTCAACGAGCCTTTATTTTTTAAAAATTTATAAAATATAAAACCTTGGATCAACCAAGGCTTTTTTGTTTTGTATATTTCGTTTTGTTATATTTTTATTTTTTTTATTTCTTTTTAGAATATTGTTTTGAGGTTTTATAAACTTTTTGCTAATAAGATATTACAAAAAAAAATAAGAAGAAATTCTTTTATTCTTATATTTCTTTTTATTTATAAGTTAGTTCCTTATTATACTTTAAAATAAAAGATTTCATTATTTTTCATATTTTGTTTATTTTCAATTTTATACTTCAAATTTATATTTTACTTTTTATTTTTATCCCGTCAAAAATAAAAAACAACCCTATTTTCGCTCAAAAATTTACTTGTTTAAACCCCTAGTTTTCTTGTGCTTTTTCCTAATTCTTTATAATGCATATTTAATTAACGTAATAATTTATATATAGGAGATATTATGGATTTAATATTAATAGGATTAAGTTTTGTATTCTTAAGTTTTTATTTTGTTTTATTTAAAATGAAAAAGAATGAAAAAAGTTTTAATTATAGAGTTTTTAGTGCATTAGCTGGTGGCTTATTTTTTGGTGGTGTTATTCAATACTTTTTTGGAACTAACGACCAAGTCGTGCAACAATTTTCAGAGTTGATCTCTGTTTTTGGTAGTGGATATATTAAATTATTAAAAATGATAGTTATACCACTGGTATTGGTTGCTATGATTGCCGCTATAATGAATGTTGATGGTCAAAAAACATTATCAAAGATATCACCTAAAATCATTGGTGTCTTAATGGTAACTGTCTCTATTTCCGCATTGGTTGGGGTTGCCACAGTTTATTTATTCAATATAGAAGCTTCTAACCTTATTAGTGCTGCTGGTATTAATGAAGCCATTACAAATCGTGAAGATAAATTAATTGCAACGCAAGCATTTTTATCCAATACAAGTGTCAGCGATTTAATTTTATCAATTATACCAAGTAATATTTTTGAAATGTTAACTGGCTCTGAAAGAACTGCTACACTTTCTACTATTCTTTTTGGTATGTTTGTTGGGTTTAGTATATTAAAAGCAAAGCAATATAACCCAGAGAAAATTCAGCCTTTTATTGATTTCATCAATGGTGCAAAAGAGGTTGTGTTATCAATGGTTAGAGAAATATTAAAATTAACACCTTACGCTGTGTTTGCTTTAATGACAACATTTATGATGAAAAATAATCTATTTGCTTTATCTGAAATGGGATTTTTCCTTATTGCTAGTTACTTTGCAATTGGTGTAATGTTTATTATTCATTTTATTATTGTTGGTGCATTTGGATTATCTCCTACATTATTTGCTAAAAAGATCTCACCAGTTCTATTATTTGGTTTTGGTTCTCGTTCAAGTATGGCGGCACTTCCATTTAATGTTCAAACACAAAAAGAAGCATTAGGTGTTGACGAAGAAACAGCAAATTTATCTGCTACATTTGGAACAAGTATTGGTCAGAATGGTTGTGCTGGTATTTATCCTGCTATGTTAGCTGTTATGGCTGCACAAGTTATGGGAATTCCTATTGATTTCTTCTTTATCCTACAATTAGTTTTTGTTATAGCCATTACTTCCTTTGGTGTAGCAGGAGTTGGTGGGGGTGCAACGTTTGCTGCAATAGCTGCTCTTACTATTATGGGTTTAGATATTTCGATAGTCGCTCTATTAATTTCTATTGAAGCATTAATTGATATGGCAAGAACTGCACTTAATATTTCAGGATCTATGTTGTCTGGACTAATTACTGCTAAAACAAATAACACATTAAATGTAGAAACTTATAATTCAGAAGATTATATTGTTGATTCTAAATAGGATAAAATCCTGAAAAATAAAAGCCTTTCAAGGCTTTTGCTTATGAAAATTTCCTTGAATGCAAAGAAAAAAGAGAAGCTCACGGCTTCTCTTTTTATACGTTTTTAAAATTTTCAAGTTCATTTTTTCTTTTTAAATCTTCATTTATCAAGTCTTCTATTTTCTTTAGTTTTAAAAAAATAGATTCATAGTTTTTACCTGTTTCTTTTTCTTTGTTTTTATAATGACCTAATATTTCTTTATTTACTGATAAATATTTTTTATGATCTTTGTTTTTAAAAGCCATTTCTTCAAATATTTTTTTCCCATTCTCTTTTTCATATAAAAAAATTCTTAAATATAGAGATAGTTTATAATCGTTATTTATTTTATAATTATTAATATCAATAGACTCTATTTCCATTATCGCTATTTTCTTATATGCCATAAGTATTGTTACTAGAAGAAAATAACTAACTATTATTAATAAAAAATAAATATTAACTATTTCTCCAACATTAAAAATAGCTGAACTTAAAATATTTTCTATTATTTGAAATTTAAATAAGATTAGAACAAATAAAAACAAATAACTTAATGTACTTTCCAGTTTATTATATTCCGTTTTCTTTGCTGAACAATATAATTCTTTTTCGTTTTGAATAAAATTTTCATTTACTTTTTTTCTTATAATAAAAAACATCGATCCCATAATTGCTGTTATTATAACATAAGAAGGTTCTTTATTTGAAATATTAAAAATATAACTTTTTATTAAAAAAGATATAGCCCAAAAAAACATCAAATATAAGAAGCCTTTTAATATTTGGTTAACATTTTCTTCTATTTTGTTCGTATTTATAATTGACATTATTAAGGTTATTATTATAAATCCCAATAATGTATTTTCTGCATTTATTAACTTTGTTTTTTTCAAGAACCTTTCTACTTTTGTTAAATATCTATCTCCTTTTGGGTTTAAACCTTTTATTTCTATTTTTTTTAAATCTTTATATAGCTCTTTTATTTTTATTTCTGAATCTTTTTCTATATTTATTTGTGAAATTTTATAACATTTTTCTATTGAACAATTTTTTATTGACTCTATTTCTTTGAAATCTCTTTTTCCTATATTTTTAAATATGAGATCATAATTTTTATCTTTTAGGTGTTTTTTTATTAATAAGTGTTCTTCATTAAATTCTTTATTTTTATTTGTTTTTGTATCAATCAAGAATTGATTGTAATTGTATTCAAGCTCTTTTTTATTGGCTTTTGATATGCTGTTTAAAGCAACTATCACACATATTGAAAAAATAATAAATGTAGTGATTCTTAATATATTGTATTTCATGGAATTCCTTTTTTATCTATATAGATTATTTATAACAGAAATATATATATATACAATTATCTTTTTTTGTTTTTTTCATAACCATAATATTGTTGTAAATATTATAATGTTTTGTTGTTGACTTATTTTTTTTTATTTTGATATTTTCTTTTTTTATTCACAAAAAAGCTTAAAAGAAAAGAGAACCAAAAGGTTCTCTTTTTTTATCTCAATTTGCGAACATTGTTATTGTTTTTCTTAACTCCGTCCAAACCATTTTTTTCTTTATATTTATTTACTTTCTTTTCAATGTATTTTTGTTTTGAATAAGATATTTCTTCTTCAAACGACTGGTTTTCATCACCTTCGTCTATATCGCAACCTATTGATTGTCTTGCGGCTAATGGCTTTTTCACAAGAACGTCTTCATAAGTTGTGTCATTAACATATTGCATTTCACCGTCTTTCCAAAACTCTTGTGAAGCGTCATCCAAATGAGTTTCTTCCAGTATTTTATGACGTGAATACGTTTTTACTGCTGGTAATCCACCTGTTCTATGTTTTTCTCCGTTTTTATACCAAACTTCAGAATAATTTTCACCTTCGCAATCACCTGATAGTTTTATTTTCGTAGAATATACGTCTTCGCCTATTTTCCTTACTACGTATTTAACATTTTCATAATAGTCATCTTCTTTTTTTCTTTCGTTTTGGAATTCTAATAACTCACCTTCGCTATCATTCTTTAACGCTTCCCAAGATTCCCATTTAGGTTCTATTTCCACCAATCTATTTTCTAATGCGAACTTTGTCATCATTTTATGAAAATCTTCATAATTATTTTTTCTATAACGAAAATCAAAAGCCTCTATATAAGTTTTTAATTCTACTGGAAAGTTTATTCTTGTTGCTTTTTCCAATCCTTCTTTAATATCGTTATCTGCAGCAGCCTCACTTGCATAATGATAATCTAATTCTGCTTGCATTTGTCTATTATCATATTCTAATGTCGTTTTAATTGGTGAAACAGACAGTATATCTGCAAGATCTAAATCTCGTTTTGATATTAATTCAGCCAATTCTTCTGTCATATAATCAGCTATTTTTTTGTTGTTACCAATAATTGTTTTCACATCAGAATTTAATCTTTCTTCTATGCCGAACTCTTCACCACGCATTATTGAAACACAAGCTTTAAGCCAAATATATTTTCTTCTATACTCTGCTTCTGTTGCTTTATTTGAATATTCCTTTAGTGCTTTTTTTACTTCCGAAGTTCTTATTGTTGAGGGTTTTGAAACATTTAGATTTTCTCTAACAAATTCTCTTACTTCATCTTGGTTTTCTTCAAGATTTTCCTTTATATGGTTGAAATCATATTCTTCTTTTTCTAATTCTCTTCTTATACCTTTTAATGGTTGAAGAAAATCGTTTTTTTTCATTAATACATGAAGTTTTATTTCATCTTCTTTGAAGCCTAGTCTCTTTCCTTCTTTTGTATCTTCAAATCCTGTTCCATTTTCAAGAGCATTCTTTAATTTTTCTTTTTCACTCATTATTTTTAACTCCTCTGATCTAATAATTACATTATATCATAAAAAAAACATATTAAAAAAGATCCCTTTCGGAATCTTTTTAATTTGTCGCTTAAACATAGAAGTCTTTTAAATGTGTCTTACTAAAAGAATAATATGGATTTTTCCCCGCCCAAGGCTTTCCTTTCATTTTAATATAATCAAAAAATTCTCCCGATTCTAGAATTTTCTTGATTTTATCAGCTTCTTTTTCTGTTTTAAAACCTAATACGAAACCCGAAGATATCATAAACTCTTCTTCTTTTGATATTTTATGACAAACATATTCTTGTGTTGCCATTAATGGTAAAAACAAAAAACATTTTTCTTTTTTCTTATTTAGACCTTGTTTTCTACCATAAGCATACCAGCTTTCATATTTATCGACTTTACCTTTATCTCTTTGATCTAATTCTGGACGCATAGCCAAGAAATATTCGTAAGCAAAAGGAAATTTTAACCTCAATTCTTCTTCTGGCAAGATTTTATCATCCTTATAAGGGTAAATGATTTTAAATGATTTGTTCATTTTTGTTATTTTGTAAAAATCAACGCACAGTTCTTTTTCTATTTTATAATCAACATCATTATATCTTTGTATGTAATATTCTTGTTCACCAATTTTTTCTTCTCTTGGTGATTCAATCAAATAGATTTTATCTTTAAGTGTTGCAATACTTCCATAACAGCTATAAAGATCGACAATTGAAGATTTACCTTCTTTGTTTGAATCTAATTCTGAAAAGAACCAGTGATTATCTTCAAGTGATTCTTTGTTTACTGATCTTTCTTTTTCTGTTAAGTCTTCTTTATATTTAACCTTTGAGGTATCAGCTAGTTTATTTGTTTTATAGATTGAAGTGTATGTTCTAGCATTATCAAATATCAACTTGCTCTTAAAGTCTATAATAGATTCAATGGTTGGTTTTAGTTCTTTTCTTAATGCTTTTGCTGACTTGTTATAAATATAGCTATTTGGAACAATAAATGAAGATATATCTGAAATTTTACTCATTAACTCCATAAATGCATAATAAATATCTACATTACCTGTTTCGCAAGATTTATAATTGCTTCTTAATTTTTCTAAATAAGATTCTTCCAAGTTCTTTGTTCTAATGTATGGTGGATTACCAAAGGCGAAATCGAAATCATGTTCAAAATTGAAGAATAATGTATCTGAAACTTGAAGGTTGTCATAAGATACATCTAGAATATTTTTCTTTTCAAAATAAATGGTTAGTAGGTTTTTAAAATCTGCTATATTCCGAGCATTTACATCGAAACAGAATACTTTTGATTCGAACCATTCTTTTAAGTTAGAACCTTTTAACTCAAAAGTTTTTTCTACATACTCAATAAGAGAAAACACGAATACACCGTGTCCAACAGAGGGTTCTATAATAGTTTTTTCTGGATTATATCCTAAACCTGAGACAATATGATCAGCAATGTATTTTGGGGTGTAGATAACACCTTCTGTTTTTTTATCATTTGTTGTATTTGCCAAATCAAGGTTTTTTATTGCTTCTTCTAGTGATATTTGACCTTGTTTATAACTATTAAGTATATCCATTTAAGTAATTTCTCTCTTCTTTATTAACCTTATTAAAATATTATACCACAAGCAAAAGTAAATGGCTAAACAAACTTTTGTTTAACCATTATTTTGTTTTAAATTATATTTTTTATTAATTCAAAATCTTCAATATCGAATAAGGTTCTTTCATTTGTTCGTCTATCTTTGACTTCAACTTTATTTTCTTTGGCGACTTTATCACCTAAAACAATTTGTTTTGTCATTCCTAACATATCAGCTTCCATAAATTTTGCACCAGCACGAACTTTTCTATCGTCTATCAAATAAGAAATATTGAATTGTTCTAATTTTGATATCAAACTTGAAAGAATTGCTTCCATTTCCTCTGACTTACCCACTTTTAAAACATGCACTTTATAAGCAGATATTGATTTATCAAATATCATTCCATATTCGTCATTGTTTTTTTCTATATAAGCGGCAATTAAACGGCTTGTTCCTATACCATAACAACCCATATGAAGTATTTTCTTACCTTCACTCGAATCCCAAGTTAAATCAAATTTTTCAGAATAGTTTGTTCCTAACTGAAAGATATGACCAACTTCAAGAACTTTACGTTTTTTGATACTTCCAACCCAGTTTATTTTGTCGGCAACTTCTTCATTTGCTGATTGACCTGATTCATCTGTCCAAATAATATCATCACCTATTTCAGTGAATACCATTAATTCTTCTGATATAGAACCACCCATATCTCCATTATCAGCTTTTACGAATGAATATTCTAAACCTAATTCGTCTAAAAAGTCTGACAATGCTTTCTTTGTCTCATTGTAAGCATTTTTCATATCTTCTTCTGTTAATGAAAAAGAATAAGCGTCCATCATTTTAAACTCTTTAGTTCTAAGAACACCACCAGCAGCTCTAATTTCATCTCTTAATTTTATTCCATGTTGGAATATTGTGACGTTATTATTATTTAAGGCGAAGTTCTTTGCTGTAAAATCACAGCTTTTAATATATTCCGTTGCCACTTCTTCTGCAGAAGCTGCCAATGTGAATAAGTTATCTTCTCTTGATTTTGTTGTAAACATAGCACCAGAATTTTCACCTTGATAAAGGTCAAAGCGTCCTGATTGCCTCCACAATTCAGTGCTTTGTAATAATGATAATTGGACTTGTGTTGCTCCGATTTTTTCTAAATGTTTATTCATTAAACCTTCAATATTATTGATTGTTTTTGTCATAAAATGACCGTAATGATAAACACCAGCAGAGTGTTGAGTGATAAATCCAGATCTTTCTAACCATTTATGGCTAATGTTAAATGCTTTCGATGAAAACTCCTTGCGAGTTTTCACTGCTAATTTTGATTGTTTCATTTTATTTTCCTCGTTTAATCAAATTGTAAAATTAGAATACTTTAAGCGTTCGAACTATTGTCGAATAAAAATATTAAATTCTACCACGAGGGAACAAAATGAAATTTTAGCATTGTCTTTTTCTCTTTACCTTAGATTTATTAGTTGATTTCTTATATACTAACATTATAACACTTTTTAAGTCAACAAAAAATTTAAATAAAAAAACGAAGCAAGAGCTTCGTTTCTTTAATTATGGTCTCATTCTGTTTTTTCTTTTTGGTTTTTGCGCTGGCTTTACTTCTAACGTTCTTTTACTGTATGCTTTTTCACCTATCTCTAAATTATCATATCTTGTTTTACAATATGTTAATAATGTTGAAGAGTTTCTACCATCCATTCCAAAAGTAACTATTTTTGTCATATCTTCTTTATTTAAATCTGTATTAATTGAAACTGTTAACATTGGTTTATTATCTTTGGTAAATGTTGTGTCAATTTCTTTTACATCACACCAATAATGGTCTTTCATTCCTTTTTCTTCAAACTTCATTAATATTTGATCGCCAACTTTTACATCTTCTATGTTCGGCACATTTCTAGCTTTTTTGTGTATGATATTAGAAACATTATGCTGATACTCAGCTTCTTCTGATAGTTCTTTAACTTTCTCTTTTATATTTGAACCTAATATATAATGTCTTTTTTCTGCTGGGCTTAATGGCTCTTGATTAACTAATTTTTTAATTGCTTTTAGATCATTTTCTTCAAAAAGGTCATCTTCTTCTAGTAAATTTAATTTTAAATCCCAACCTGCTCCCAACAAGTAATGTCTCTTTTCTGCGACAGACATTTTCTCTTCGTTTAAAAGCATTTCCAGTGCTTTTATATCATCATTATCCAGTATATCTTTATACATTATATTTTTCTCCTTAAAGTATAATCTTATTATATCATATATTTAAAACCTTGATATTGTTTTTTTAAAGAAAATATTATTTTTCTTGTATAAAAACTCTTGTTTGTGCTATAATTGCTAAATTATTGAAGTTAAAAAGGTTAAATATTATTCATACAAAATATGAATGTTTATGTAAAGAGGAACGGATTTTCAGTAAGCTTCTATTCTCCAAGAAGACATTATTTTCACAATAAGCCATTCGGAATTATAGTCAGTGTAGAGAAAGATATTGAAGAGCCTTATTGCCGTATACTGAAGGGCTTTGACGGATTCGAAAAAAAGATTTGATAAATGATTGAGGTTAAAAAATGAATTGTATTTATGATCTAAAAAAATTAGAGAAAGTTGAAAGAATTAATAACTTAATGGAAAGAGAAACCAATACAAATTATTGGTTGAAACTTGTTGGTGCTGACAATACTAATCCTTTAATATCCACTTGGTTTAAAGGTATTATAAAATACAATAGCAGAGCTTACTCCTAACTCCATTGTCATTAGTGTTATCAATTGTGTTAATATATTGGTAAAAGATTCCCAAATCATTTTTTTCCTTTTTTTGTGTTTGTTTAATATAGAACATTTATTTTACATTTTTTGCATTTTTGACACAACGATCAAAAATGAAAAATTATGTTTTGAAATACATTGTGAGTTATAATACATACTCTTTATTTTCAAATGTTTTTTTTGAAGAAAAACTTATATTTCTTGTAAATGTATTGAAATAATGTTATTATAGTGTTTCCAAAATAAAGGAGTTTTATTGTGCCTAACTTATCCAATTTTTTTCAAAATTTATCCAATACTTTTGTTGTATTTATTGGTTTCGCATTCTTTTTTCTTATAGCTTCCATTGTTTGGATTGCTATCAAAGATCGTTTTCAAGAAAAACATAGTCTAAGACGAAACTACCCTGTTCTTGCTCGTTTTCGTTGGCTTTTTGAATATTTAGGTCATTTTTTTCATTACTACATGGTTAGTGGAGACAGAGAGGATAAACCATTTAACAAAGTTGAAAGAACTTATGCTTATAAATCAGCAAAAGGCAACAACAGAAATGAAGCCTTTGGTTCCACATTAGATCTAAAAGATATGGATTTTGCTTTTGTTAATTCACAATTTCCCTACTCTGGCGAACAAAAACTTCCTAATGAAATCGTTTATGGAAAAAGGACAAAGAATCCATATACTAGTGGTTCTAGAATTAATATTTCAGCAATGAGTTATGGTGCGCTTTCAGACGTTGCTGTCTTGTCGTTAAGCCAAGGTGCAAAAATGGGTGGCTTCCTTATGAATACAGGAGAAGGTGGATTATCTAAATTTCATATTAATGGTGGTGCAGATATTATTTATCAAATTGGTACTGCAAAATATGGTTGTTCAAATGAAGATTTAACCCTAAATCCAGAAAGACTTAAGAAACTTGCTTCTAATGCACAAATCAAAATGTTTGAAATTAAATTAAGCCAAGGTGCAAAACCAGGAAAAGGCGGTATTTTACCAAAAAACAAAGTAACAAAAGAAATTGCAGAAGCTCGTGGTATTCCTGTTGGAGAAGCGTCTATTTCTCCTAACGCTCATAAAGAAATTAAAAATGTTAATGATTTGGTTGAGTTTATATCTAGAGTAAAAATAATCACTGAGAAACCAGTAGGGTTTAAACTATGTCTTGGTAATATTAACCAATTTGATGAAATAATTAATGCTTTTAAATCAAAAATAATGGAGTTAGAAGATAAAGGTGAAAATGCAGATCATTATTATCCTGATTTTATTACTATTGATAGTGCAGATGGTGGAACAGGTGCTGCTCCATTAGCACACATGGATAATATGGGTATGACATTAAAAGAAGCATTACCTTCAATTAGTCAAATACTCAATAAATATAATTTGAAAAATGATATTAAGGTTATTGCTAGTGGTAAACTAATAACACCTTCAGCAGCAGGTTGGGCTTTTGCACAAGGTGCTGACGCTATTAATATTGGACGTGGATTTCTGTTTTCATTAGGGTGTATTCAAGCTCGTTTGTGTAATAAAAATAAATGTCCTACTGGCATTACTACACATAAAAAGAAATACACAAAAGGTCTTGTTCCTGAAAATAAATCTATTCGTGTTATGCAATATCACAAACATTTAACAGAAGATATTATGGGAATTGCACATTCTTGTGGTGTATCGAGTTTCGATTTGTTGACTAAACAACATATTCGAAATGTTAAAATTGATATCAATAACATTCATTAAATAATTATATTATTCAAGCTCGCAACCTGCGAGCTTTTTAATATTATTATGCTATTTTTTTTACTTGATTTTTTTTACTTGTTATTTATAATCAAACTTAGATTTAACAAGGACATGGAAATGAGTAAATCAAGAGAATTGGATCAATTTTATACAAACCCAACTTTAGCAAAAAAATATTATGAATTTTTAAATGATAAATATGATTTATCAAGTTTCTTTTTAATAGAACCAAGTGCTGGCGAAGGCAGCTTCAGTTCTTTATTTCACAAAGATTCTATTGCTATGGATCTAGAACCAAAAAAAGATTATATAAAACAATCTGATTTTTTTGATTTCTCTATCGAATCTATAAATAATTCAAAACCTATTTTTACCATTGGTAATCCTCCATTTGGTAAAAATTCGTCATTAGCAATCAAGTTTCTAAATAAATCAGGTACGTATTCTGATTATGTTGCCTTTGTCCTTCCTAAAACCTTTAAGAAAACCTCTACACAAAATCAAATCAATCTTAATCTACATTTGGTTTTTGAAGAAGATTTACCTAAAAATAGCTTTCTTCATAATGGTGAAGCCTATGATGTTCCTTGTGTTTTTCAAATATGGAAAAAAGAAGATTTTAAAAGAGAAAAGATAATAGAAAAAAAGACAAGTGAATTATTTGATTTTTGTAAAAAAGAAGACGGTGATTTTGCAATAAGAAGAGTAGGTGGTCTTTCTGGTAAAGTTCTAGAAAATTTTGAAGAATACAAAGAAGCTTCACATTACTATTTAAAAACAAAAGGTTTCATTGACAAAAAGTTATTAATTCAAGCATTTAAGGATTGTTATCAAGAATTTCAAAAAGCAGCCAAAAATACTGCTGGCAATCCTTCATTATCGAAAGGTGAATTAATTAAAATTATAGAACTATATTTCTATAAATAATGAAGTTTTTCTCTTTCAATCAAGAAAATAACAATAAAACTCACATTCGTATGTGAGTTTTTTCTTTTATTTTTTATATTTTTTTGATATAATCATAAAATTATTCAACAGAAGGTTTTTATGAAATATAATTTTAATTACACAAGAGCTGTTAATGATTTTTATGAAAATATTATTTTGTTTACTGTCAAAAAGAAAACGATAAAAGATATTTTTCCAAAATCTCTTTTTGAAAAACATTTTGGCAACGGTTTTTCAACTTATGATCAAGAACAATTTTATGAAAAAGGTTATTATAAATTTCAAGAGATTTTCTTTAAAGAACTTTTAAAAAAAGATGAGGATTTTAGAGTCAATCTTATTTTTAAAGAAATAAACCATTCTGGCAACATTGATTTTCTTAAAAACGAAATTTTAAAAGAAGCCATGAATAAAAATTTCAATGAATATAAAGAAGGCAAAAAAAACTTAAAAGAAGCGATTGCGAGAGCTGATTCTATTAAAAAAGGAAAGAAAACAAAAACTTTCGTTGAATTTGTTAAAAATTATAATGAAAAAGACTTTTCCAATCATTTTTTTCATTGTGAAATAGAAAAATTAAATAAATTGTGTCAGGAGAAAGAGTAATGAATATTAATTTTGAAGAGCTAATTATTTGTGATGAAATGGAATTTGTCGATTCTTTATTTGAGATTGCAGAAGAAATTGATAAAAAAGAAAATCTTTGCACGAACAAACATAATATATTGTCCAAACGAGTTTATAGAGACGGTATCGAAGCTTATGATATTAAAAAGAAAAGCGTAAAGAAAGTTTATGTTCCAGAAGCGAAAATTGAATATACAGTTAACAAAAGAGAACCTTTGAAAGAAGAAGCAAAAGAAATCTTAAAAAGTGAACTTTTAGCTGTTTCTCTTGATTTCAAAGAAGTCGATTCTACTTTAAAATTGCTTGCTGAAAGGTTAGATTTAGAAGAAGAACATTTTCAATATATTAACAATGAACATGAAAAAACACGACAAACTAATAATTTAAATGAAGCAATCAACAAAGGGGATTTATTTTTAGTCGAACGAAGAGAGATTGTTTTTGATTCAGAATATGTTGAACCAGAGCTTTTTTTTGAAAAGACAAAAGATATTGAAAAATACGACTTCATTTCTTATGCTTATTATTTATTAGAGGAAGATAATACCACTAATAATGGAGTTCTTATTGTTAAAATGTTTGAACATTTATTAGATAAAAAACTTATTAATGATACAGAAGTAAAACTATTGATAAAAAGATATAATCGTGAAGTAGAAAGATTCTACAAACAGCACCTTTACAGAAATGTTAGTATATAATCAAAAAAAGACCTGAGAAGGTCTTTTTTTATTTTGTTTTTATATTTTTATTTTTATATTTTCTTTGTTTATTGATAAAAAAAGTCTTTTTTTTGTTATTTTAAATTATTATGATAATTTATAATTAATTAATCTATTTGAAAGGAGTCATTATGGGTTTATTTGATAAATTAAAAGGATTATTATTTAAAGAAAATCAGGAAGAAGATATTGATTATGAATTAACGCAAGAAAATTTGCAGGATAATGATATAGACTGGCCCAACCTTGATCCTAACCAAGAATCAGCATACTGGAATATAGACGAACCCGAAGATAATGGTGTTGCACCAAACGAAGCCAAAGCAAGCACTGGTGTTTACAACCAAGGAAAAAAACTATTAGACGATATTAAGAAAGAAATCGAGCCTAACAATACAGAAACAAAAAAAGTAAATAATTCTAGAAAAAATAAATTTACTCGATAAATATCTTTTTTGTTTTTCTATTTAATGATATAATAAATCCTTATTTCTATGAGGATTTATTAATGTTTGAAAAAGAAACTTCTTATTGTTTTTATGATAGAGAAAATAATTCTTTATTTGTTCCTAATTCTAGTTCTAATCGTATCTCAAAAAATGAACTACACGAATCTATTTATATAAAACCTTATGGTGGAGACCTTCCACATCTTAAAAATATTTGGAATACTGCTCGTTGTGTTTATCATTCTCCTGCATTAACTCTTTTTGATTTTGAAGACGAGCCTTTTGAATTAACAATCAAATCAATTTTAGGGGATAAATTTATTTTTAATAAAAATAAATTTGAAGTCTACCCTATGATTCTTGAGGAATATAGTTTTTTTAAACATATAAAAGGATTAAATTCTTTGAACAATCAAAATCTTGAAAAATTTTTCCCTAATTTTAATATTGAAGAAGTTAAAGAAGAAGATCTTTCAGCTTGTCTTTCATTATTTAATGACGATTTAAAGAAAAGTTTAAGAGGTGTTATTGAAAGAACCAAGTATTACAAAAAGAAAGTTAATGATATAAGACTTGATAAATCTTTCTATTTTTGTAATATAAAAGAAATAGAAGATTTAGATATTGATAAGCATGAATTAAACCCTCTTATTGAATTTATTGTTTTAGAAGTCAATAGAGATTTAAGAATAAAAGATTCAGACATTGAAAACTTTCATATAAAAATAATGCAAAATTACCCAAATATAAAAGGTTCTAGCATTTATGGAACTGAAAAACAAAAGGAAATCTTTAATTCTGCTTATAAACGATATAATTTATAAATAAGGATTTTCATGGACAAATTATTTGAAAAAATACTTTCATTTTTAATTTTAACTGCATTTATGGGATTAAGTTTTGTTATTTTTAACATTAATGAATATGAATATAAAATTAAAGCGAGAGATTTTAAAAAAGGAATCATAGTGGAAACATATAAAATACCACAATGGTTAAAAGAAAATAGTGAATGTGAAGAATTTTCAATATTAAAACAATATAAATATACAATAACAGAATGTACAAATAAAGATAAAACTTTTTATTTCAAAGAAGATACTAGTTTAAAATCAAAAGACATTGAATATCTATATCATTATGTTGAAAAAACTGACCTTATTCATATTTATGTTTCAATGGATACATTTAATGAAAGCTCAAAAGAAGAATTGGCAAATATTATAAACAATGATTTCGCTAATTTTTTAGGCGTTCAGTTTGAAAAAAAAGAAGATAAAACAAAAGAAAAGCCAAATTTTACTATGATCAAAAAACCCAAGTTAAAAGAAAATAAACCTAATTTTACAATCATAAAAAAAGAAGATAAAAAGAAAGAAACTTTCTCATTAATAAAGCAAAACAAATAAAAAAAAGCCATTTGTTAATGGCTTTTTTTGTTTTTATAATTTATTAACTCTTTTATTATTCTTTTTTTGTATTAAAATATTTTTAAAAGGAATTAAAAAGGATGATTTTAATGAAAAAGAAAATTTTAATTACACTTTGCTTACTCTCAACTTTTTCATTTGGACAAAACTTTGTAGTTGTTGTTGATGATGAAAATATAAAAACTAGAGAATATTTTGAAGTGATTGAGGAGGCAGGGGAATGGCAAAACAATGGAGCTAAATATAATTGTTCTTACTCTCCTTTGAATAATGATTACTACAAAGACGTTTCTTTCTCACAAGATTCTAATTGTCAGCAAAATCAAAAAAGGGAAGTCAATGTTTACCATAAAAGTCTTGGCAGCGAACATAAAATATTTATAGAAACAAAAATAGAAAACCAAACAATTTCAATAAATGAAACAAATTCTGCATTAGGAACTTATTTAGCAAGCTCTTGTAAAGACGTTGTTGATCATTATGGTAAAAATGGCAATGGTGTTTATGAAACAACAGAAGGTAATGTCTATTGTGATATGGATTATAAAGATGGAAGTGGATATAAAAGAACACATCTATATAACCCAGATCGCACATTGTTAGGTAGCTGCACTTACTGGAAAGATACTCGTGCAGAATGGTGTTCTAATTATACCGATACTGTTTATTTTAATTTAAACAAAGAAAATTATGCATATATGGAATACGTAACTTATAATTATGCTGGAACGCCACATAATGGTAATTCGTCTATTATTACTGTTGATGGAATAGATAAATCATATAACTTACTCTCTCCTGTATTACACTCTATTGATTTATCAAACAATCACAATGGCAACAATAAAAAAATGATTATACGATTTACTCATGATGCTAATATTCCTGGTGACAACAATATGGGTGTTAAAGAAATATATCTTTATGAACAGTAATAATTATCAATTAATATTAACAAAAAAAACCCGCACTTGCGGGTTTTTGTTTTATTATACTTAAAATTTAACTGTTGTTTTATTCAATTTAATATCAAACATAAAATTCAATTTCTTTAAATTATCTGATTCTTTTTCTGTTAAAGCATTTTCTTCCATTTGTTTGTTTTCCAAAACCGAAAGTACAACAGATCTATTATCTTCTGTAATTCCATCTGTCGGATAATCCATTCCAAGTATTTCTTTAACCAGAATGATATCTTTTTTCAACTCTTCTGATTTTTGTTTTTCTTTTTTATCTTTATTTTCTTTTTCATTCATTTTGGAACGTTTTAAATAATTTTGGGCATTTCTCTTTAAAGTATGTAATATAATTTTTAATTCATCATCTTCATTCATCTTTAAAATGTCAAAAATGTTATAAGTTAAAATATTTTCATAAGATTTATTTTTTATGTATAAAACTAAATCTGTTTCAAAAATTTCAATATTATTTTCGTCTGACCAATTTAATAATTTTTCTTTATTTATCTTTAAATTAATTGGCATTTCCTTTTTGACATTATTGACTAATTCAGGTCTACTTATTATTTTATATAAAGACGTTGACACTACTTTTTCTATTTCATTTACATCTTTATATTTTTTCAAGGCTATTGTATTAGGATTGCCATATATTTTCACATTTCCAACATCTTTATCCATGAAGATATAGTTACATTTATTTATAATATTTAATTTAACCAAAGTAGGACGACTTAAAACTAATTGTTCTGCATTTAAAATTATTCCATTAAATTCATTCTGAACCATAGAAGAAAAATTCATACATTTTATTAAATTTAAAATATAACCCTTTCCAAGATTGATTTCAGAAAAAGAACCAAATGTTTCCAATTTTGATATTAAATAGGTGTCTATTTTTAATTTTGAACTATTTAGTTTAAATTTAATTTTTTCTTTGTATATTTCTTGAATATGTAGTTTAGAATCTACTAAATTAAATTCTTTTAGTTTATGTTTTTCATTTAAATAAAAATTTTCAACAGAAGATTCTATTAATTCAAGATATGATAAATATTTCTCATTTAAATGAAGTTCAGAACCTTCTGCCACCTCAGAAAAGTCTAATGTTAATAAGTTTCCGTCTTTCTTTCTTATTACACCAGAAGGCATATTGGAATAATTAAACAAAGCTTTATTGTTATAAGTAAGCTTTAAATCTAGATTTTTCGCAAATTTTATTACAACAGTATTAATCTTATTGAACATTTTAAACTCTCTATTTTTAATATTTACAATATTATATATTTTTATTTATTAAAATTGAACCACTGGATTTTTTACTTCAAACAGTAAATTCAATTTTTTTAAGTTTTTTGATTGTAGACAACTCAAAGGTTTATCTTTAAGAAAACCTTGGTTCAATAATTCAATTATTGCTTCTCTATTCTCTTCATTTATATAGTCAGTAGGAAATTCTTTATCTAATAATCCTAAAATTAATTGCTCATTTTTAACTACCTTATTTTGAAGTTTTATTTTTTCTTTTCTCTTCTCTTCTTCTTTTTTTAAATAATTTTTGAAATTATGACATTTTGTTATTAAGTCAAAATAAAACTTTTTAAAATTATCATGAATATCTTTATGCTCATTAAAATTAAAAGAGATATCTTTAACTATTGAAAGTTCAATTATTCCATTTAATTCTCTATCAATATTTCTAATTTCTTTATTTAATTCCAGAATCCTGTTTTCAATTCTTTTGAATGAGTGGAGCTTTGTATGAAGATCTTGTTGAGCTTTTATATTGTTTAATTTATCCTCAATACATTCATTTTCAGTATAAAATAATTCTACATTTTTATTATAATCTAATTTTTTTAAATCCAATTTATCTTTCAATAATTTGTCATAATCTTCTTCTATTGAATTTAAAAACATAGGCATTATATTACCCTCAATACCTTCCCAAGCAATTGCAGAAGATACGTCAGCTTCGATACAGTTTATTCGCAATTCACCAGAATCATATTTTTCTTTGATGATTTCTAATAAATATAAATCACTGTATTCTAAATCCATATTTTCTTTGGTAAAACAAGAATAAGAACTTTTTACTTTATCATAATCTTGACCATCTTTATAACTATCTATAAAATTAATGTTACAAAATCTCTTTGGATTTACATATCTAGGTCTATCATTGATTATTGTATTAAAATCATTAATCACATTTCCTTGAAACGAAGGAAAATGATTAAAGTAAGAATCTGTTACGTTAAAGATATAACTGTCACTCGAAGACTCTTCTATACCAGAAAACATTTTTGCAAAAATACTTGCATTCAAAATAAAACCTCTTTTTAAATATGATTTTGATTTTGAATATTCTACAAGACGAAGATTTTCAATAACATAATTATTCATAATTAATGTTGAATCAACAGAATTTATTTTAAAATCATGTTTAAACAATTGATCAAAATTAGCAATAGTTCCATTTACAAACACTTCTTCAACTGTATCTCTGCTATTTAATCCTGAAATTGTCACCTTTGAATCCAAGAAAACAATTTTTTTTAAATATGGAAAATGAAAAGAAATCAAACTATCGGTTGTTCCACCTTTAAAATTATAAATAATTTGATCTTTATATTTGCTTTTTTCTTTTTTTGTTCCTTTCGGTAGTTTTCCAGAAATATTTCCCCAGAATAAAGAAGCCTCTTCTTTTTTCGCAACAGAAAACTCAACATTTTCAGCATTCTTAATAATAATGGTTTCAATTTTTTCAAACATAAAAAACTCTCTATTCATAATATCAAAGTATTATATCATAGAAGGTATTGAATTTTCAAGTTTCATTGATTAAACTTTCTTGTTTCTATAAAGCTAATAACTTGTTTTACTACTTTTCTTGAATAAACAAGACCTGTATGATTTGCGCCTATATAAATTGTATCTTTTGCATTTTTCAATATAGCTTCTGAAACCAAAACTGTTCCATCACCTTCACCACGACCATAGTTAAAAATATTGTTAGGTCCCACATTATAAATACCAATAATAACACCCAAATCATATTCACCAGACCAATCTGGTAACTCCAAATCGCTAGTCACACCAGATTCAGGTGCATTACCTAAGATAAAGCCTACAAAAGACTCTTTCACTTTTAATCCAAGAGAACTGCCTTTATGTGGGGTTCCCAATGTTACAATTGAAGTTGATTTGTATTTTGGTTTATATTTATCAAAGTAATTTCTGATGAGTAGACCACCCATTGAATGACCTACAAAATTAACGTCTTCTTCTTTTACTTCTTTCAAAAAAGCGTGAAAATCAGATAATGTTTTTGCTGAATATTTTGTTGTATTATAATTAAAATTGTAAACAACAAATCCTCTTCTTTCAAAAGCACTTTTTAGATATGTCATTATACCTTTTTTCATAAATAAACCATGTGCTAATACTATTGCTTTTTTAGTCATTTTTAATCCTTAAAAAATGTGTTGATAGATTTTGAAAATCAGTTCTTACTTCATCATGTTTTTCAAAAAAATCTTTATATTTTAGCAATAGACCTGCAAAATGTTCTTTTTCGTTAGAGTCAATTAATTCATGACCTTTATCTTGTTCCATATAGAAAAAGATAGTTTCTATTTCCACTCTAAACAAATGATTCATTGTGTATGATTTTTTTTCTAATGATCGAAGAATCTTACGATTATGTGTTCTTTTAGCTTTTACTTTGTGTCTTGTATAATCTTCAAAAATTCTTTGTCTGACCGTCTTATTTTTTTCTATTGAATCTGACACTGATTTAGCTGTTAGATACCAAAGTTGATTGTTTGTCATAAAAGCCCCTTAATAATTAAAATTAGTATATCAAAAAAGTATTTTTATTTCAAATTTTTTATTGTTGATTTTATGTTTTTTATTTGATATTATGACTTTTAAATTAAGAGGTTAATATATGCAATTATACAATCTTGAAAGCTATAATTATGCTGAAGAAGAAGATTTTTTCGACAATTTAATCATTGAACAAGAAGAACGCATTCAAGAAAAACAAGATTACATTAAATGCCTTCAAAAACTTGAAAAAAAAACAATTGAATGTGAACAATTAATTGATCAGGTTAAGAGAATGGAAAAAGAAATAGCCAAACTTAATGGTTCAAGTAAACATTATAAATTTTAAAGGTGATTAAAATGGATATGATGGAAATTGATTTTTTATGGGATTATGACGATTCAGTTTCACACACTTCTTCCAGTGGAGATAGAAAAAAAAATAAAAAGAAAAAAATAAAAGATAATAATAAAGAGCTAAAACGATTAGACTTAGAAATAAATTCTCTAAAAAAACGTTTAAATATCTAACTTTTTTTATAACAAACTTAAAACACTTATAATATCTTTTTTTTGTGGTATAATGTAATTTAGAGATAATACTAAAGGAGTTTTATGTTTACTTTTATCTTCGTTTCGACATTCATGCTACTATCAAGCATTACATTATTTTACTGCCTACAAAGTAAAAAAACTCGAAACGTTAAAATCAAAAACAATAGTGTATGTAAAAAAATTAGAAAAAAAGATAGAATTAACAAAAGAAAACATTAAAAAAATTGTTTTTTTATGCTATAATTGGTATTGTAATCCCAAAATTTTAAAAACATAAGGAAAAAAAATGTCTAAAAAAGAAATTTTTTTGGTTGGTGGTGCTGTTCGAGATAAATTAATCAACCAAACACTAGAAAAAAGCAAACAAAAATCTATTGAAGAAGTTGCGGCTGACTTAGATTATGTCGTTGTCAACAGTTCTCCTGAAGAAATGATTTCTCTCGGCTATGAAAATGTTGGTAAAGACTTTCCCGTTTTTCTACACCCAGAAACAAAAGATGAGTATGCTCTTGCTCGTAAAGAACGTAAGAGTGGTCAAGGTTATACTGGATTTGAAACAGATTGGAAAGGCGTTACACTTGAGGAAGATTTATTTCGTCGTGACTTAACTATTAATGCAATGGCAGAAGATCAAAATGGTAATGTAATTGACCCTTATGGTGGTCGTGCAGATATTAAGAGTAAGAAATTACGTCATGTTTCAGAAGCTTTCAAAGAAGATCCTGTTCGCATTCTTCGTGTCGCACGTTTTGCTTCTCGTATGCCCGAATTTACTGTTGCCAATGAAACTATGGCATTTATGCAAGAAATGGTTAAAGACGGTATGGTTAACGAACTTGTTTCTGAACGTGTATGGAAAGAATGGCATCGTGCTATGAAATCAGAAGCTCCACATAGATTCTTTGAAGTTCTTAGAGATACTGGAGCATTAGAAGTTCTTTTTCCTGTTATTCATAATATGATGGGTGTTCCACAACGTGCAGATTACCATGCAGAAGGTGATGTCTTTATTCACACAATGATGGTTCTAAAAGAAGCAACAGAACTTACTAAAGATTTTGATGAAGATCGCATGTTGTTGATTCGCATGGGTGCTTTACTTCACGATGTAGGAAAAACAAAAACTTCAAAAGACCTTTTATTTCATAAAGATGGTTCTATGAAAGGTAGTCATACTGGTCATGATAATTCTGTAGTTGTAAAACCATTATTAAAAGAGCTTCAAGAAAAATATAAGCTTCCTGATTTTGTTCATCGTTTTTGTCTTGATGTTGCTGTTTTTCATCAACGTTTTCACGCAATTAATAATATGAAAAAAACAAGTGGCTGGACTAAACTATTTGAGGAATTGAAACCACGTCAAAAAGCTGACGAAAATGGTGAAGATCGTTACTTGGAAGATTTATTAATAACTTGCAAAGCTGACGCTATTGGTCGTTTAATGACAGTTGACGGTAAAATTGTTCCTGCAAAACGCAATTACACTCAAGCTGATCTTATCATTGAAAAATATGAACAACATAAAAAAGATCTTCTTGTTGTTGGTAAATTCTTTAGTCTTGTTAAAGAACACAAAGTTAAAGTTAACCCAAAAGAGTTCCCTAGAATTAAAATGGAAGTTCTTACCCATTCAAAAGAAGGTAAAAATTTTGGTGAAATTTTAGTTGAGATCCTCTCAAAAGAACAGAAACATAACTTAAGAGAAAAAGGTGTAGATATTCCTCTTACCAATTCTGAATTGAAAAAAAATATAAAAAGAGAAGCGATTGAGAAACGTAAAGCTAAAAGAGCAAAAAACAAAATATAAAAAAAGTCCCGAAAGGTTATATACAGTAGATTTTAATGTGTATATTCGTTTAAAAAGTCC
>CEVA01027595.1_pt1 | contig 50084 bp, 38 predicted proteins | sample 361521 | NCBI WGS metagenome assembly CEVA01 (sample SAMEA2622823, study PRJEB7988) | marine metagenome | isolation source: saline water (ENVO:00002010), including | reverse complement strand
TTGAACTGTGTAAAAAAAACGATCAAGATAACTTTGAAGAATGAAGAATATGTAGGCCAAATTGAGCCTAAGTTGGCTTCTCGATTGACCAAGTTGATTGGCGGGGGTAACAGATATGATGCTAATGTTACAAGCGTGTCCGAAGAAGGGCTTGCAGTGATCATTAAAGAAGTTTTCAGAGATCCGTCACAATCGAAACTGGTTTCTTTTCCATCCCAAATTTCAACTAAGACTACTCAATCTTTGAATGAAATAGGCATTAGTAAAATTGATAGCCAGCAGCATGAGTTATCAGTCAAGCCAATGGTTATGAAGGATTGGTCAGATGACGATACAGAACCTGGTGATGATAATGACTACAGAATAGGCTCTGACGGGATTGTGTCAGCGAGACCATGAACAGGAAACCAATGAGAATCTGTGATCGCTGACTGTTCAGTGTTACGTAATATCTTCCAATGGTAGTTCGCGGTAGTATAGACCCCATTTTTGCATGACATCTCGCACGCCTGGGTCTTTGAGCCCAGAGATATCCTTGAAAAATCCTGCAAGGGAATGCACGTGTCTTAGCTCATCAGTGCAGACCCAACTTGCTTCACTAGAAACCGCATAAACAATTCCATTTTGATGCTCGCATCCTAGTTTAATCCGCTTACCTTCTGAATCTCCTTTTACGGTAATCCCAGGGCTGGACATGGTTACACCTCCATTCAGAATCCTGTTTATTTTTGGTAAAGGCATAGTAAATAGTATACGTAAAGTTGACCTCTGTTGTGGGGCCACAGGCCACAATTTGTTTTGTTTGAGGCTATTCGAGGATACTAATCCAAGTCACGAATTCACTCGAAAGGGGTATTAGAAATTTGAAGTAGCATGGGTTTAGCGAAGATTGACCTTTGCTGACAATTGTGGGTGCTGGTAAACTTCTTTCTGGAGTAGAGATATGTTTACTAAGATGGGTCGAACAACAATCAATTTTGAATCTGTGCCATGGAATAACATGGACGTGCTACGGGCATCATTAATTGTTGTGTCATTTGTATTAGGTTATTTTCTTTTATCTTGGTTGCTCATGCATACTTTCGATTCGCCAGAATTTGCTGACTATCCTTCAGTGACTATATTTTTGTCCGAAGGCATCATGCTTTTGGCAGTTTGGTTGTTTGCTACTAGAAAATACAATACTAAATGGAGTAAATTGGGACTGAGACCATCTGACAGATTTGGTACCTATCTTGCTCCTTTTCTGGTACTGCTCATTAGTATGATTTTTACAGTGGGGTACAGTTATGTTGCATCTACTTATGGGCCAGAATTTCTAAAACCTCCAGCCTTGCCCGAAAACCTTATTGGATCAGGCTTACATAGGTTTGTGATGATATTTGCTTTGGTTATTTGGGGTCCGTTTGCAGAAGAGATATTTTTCAGAGGATTTATGATGACTGCCCTAGTTCCGACCTTCGGTATATTCGGTGCTATGACTGTGAGTTCCCTAATATTTGCAGTTTCTCACATGTCAGCTGGTTCACTAGTGCCTATTTTCTTCTCAGGTCTTCTATTTTCTCTGCTGTACCTTAGGACCCGTTCGATTTGGCCTCCTATGACTGCACATGCGCTTCAAAATTTTGTAGTTGTGGCCGGAATGACTTGAATGGAGGATTATATTGCCTAATAGAATAGATACAAAATTCGAAATGCTTGTTCAGGCTGGCCGCATAGCTTTAGTGCCTTTTATAACAGTAGGTTATCCAGATATTGATACATCTGAGGAGTTGTCATTGGTGCTTCTAGAATCTGGGGCAGATATCCTCGAACTAGGGATACCATTCAGCGACCCACTCGCTGAAGGCAAGACGATCCAGAGTACGAGTTTCCATGCTATTCAACAAGGGGTCACCGTATCCCAGAGTTTAGAATTACTGGAGAAACTGAGAGTGCATAAACCTAACGATCCACTTGTCTTTATGGGATACCTCAATCCGTTCTTGAGTTACGGACTAGACAAATTTTCCTGTGATGCGGCGAAAGCGGGCCTTGATGGCGTGATAGTGCCAGATTTACCACCAGAAGAGTCTGAAACATTTGCTAAGTTGCTTGAAAAAAATGGCCTGTATCTCATACCACTCATTGCACCTACCAGCAGTGATGATCGTATAGAGCAAGCTTGCGCTAATGCCGGGGGATTCATATACTGCGTTAGCCTGACTGGCGTAACAGGAGCTCGAACGGAATTGAAGTTAGAAGTTGAGGACTTTGTTGAGAGAGTTCGAAACTACACGGATTTACCGCTGGTGGTAGGTTTCGGTGTCTCTACAGGTGAGCATGTCAAAACTCTATCAAAGTTTGCAGATGGGGCGGTTATAGGAAGTGCACTTTTGGACGCGATTGGAACTTCCCCTGATGGACATGCTGTAGAATCTGCCCGAAAATTCGTTGAAGACCTGACTAAATATCTATAGTGAAAGTATATCTATGACTAAAGTTAGAGGAATTCGAGGGGCGACCACTGCTTCTGAGAATACAAAGAATTCTATTTTGGATGCGACCGTTGAACTATTGGAAAAATTGATTGACACTAATTGTATCCAAGAAGATGATGTGGCCGCAGCGGTTTTTACTACTACCAAAGATTTGAATGCTGAATTCCCTGCGCAGGCTGCTAGGAAGCTAGGTTGGAAATACGTGGCTTTGATGTGTGCCCAAGAAATCGATGTAGAAGATGCTCCTGGTATGTGCATACGCATATTGATACTTATCAATACGGATAAGAGTGCTCAGGACTTGGAGAATGTCTACATTAGAGGTGCTAAAGACCTTAGATCAAGAGGGATTGTTGATTCCGTAGGTTAATTTTAGCGAATGTCTGGTTATGGAGAATTCTCACTGACCAAGATCTGGTCCAATATATCCCCAAAGAAGAAAGTCCTATTTCTGGCTATAACAACCCATGCCACCAGTGATTTGTTTTTTGCGATCCTTGTTCCAGTCCTTCCCCTTATAAAAGCTGATTTAAATCTTTCGTACACTGAGGCAGTGCTTGTAAAGGTTTTATTTACAGGTGCTTCAGCCGTGTTCCAGATTCCTATGGGTTTGTTGGCCGAATTGTTTAGCGGAAGTTGGCTAATATTAATTGGCAACATTTGGGTGGCTGGTGGCGTTATATTGATGACATTCGCACCGTCTGTACTGACTCTTTTGGTTATAACATTTTTTGCAGGTTTGGGAGGAGGTGCTCAACATCCTGTTGCTGCAAATTTGGTCTCAAGCGCATATGAAAGTGGCGGGAGATCAACTGCAATGGGCACATTTAATTTTTCCGGAGACATTGGAAAAATGCTAGCTCCCGCAATAGTGGCTTTGCTGGTGATGTTTGGTTTTGGCTGGAAAACAATGCTGTGGTCGGTTGGAGTGTCGGGAATAGTAATTATGGTTGGAGTTAAATTGATTTTCACAGGCACTTATCATCAAGGTATCAATCAGGAAAAGGGCTTGTCTACCACCAAAATCGACACGGAATATCAAGGGTTTATGAAGCTATCGGTGGTAGGATTTTTAGATTCTGCAATTAGGGCATCGGCTCTCGTTTTCTTACCGTTTGTACTTTACCAGAATGGGTTCACAATCACTGTCACAAGCCTTCTAGTTGCTTTGCTTTTTGTCGGTGGTGCTTTTGGAAAATTTGTTTGTGGGTGGCTGGGGGACCAATATGGGTTAATCAATATCACAATGGTTACCAAATGTGTTACGGCTGGTTTGCTATTGGCTTTGGTGTTTGCCCCATCCTACATTATGGGTCCACTAGTTCTGTTGCTGGGGTTCAATCTTCAAGGAACTTCGTCAGTTCTTTATGCTGCTGTAGCTGAATTCGTTACCCCTGAGAAACGAGGTCGACTGTACGGATTTTACTATACAGTCATAGATGGTGGTGCGGTGATTGCACCATTAACCTTTGGGTTGGTAGCCGATTTATATAGCTTGAATGATGCGATTTTTGTTATGAGCTTGACCACAATAGCTATATTACCGGCCAGTATGACATTGCGGAAGTACATCAAGTAAGGTTTACAAAAGCAGACGTCTGTGAGTTGACTACTATTAGACCTCATGCTAGTATCCAATCGGTTCAAATGGGATAGATTTCTGGTACGAGAAACGTGTTTTTTTGGGGTGAAACGCTTCTATAAGACTCGATCTGTGGGCGATTAATCAATTACGATGAGAATTTATAATGAACTGTCGTCTGCGGGAATCGACAGAGAGTCTCTGCTGGCGATAGGGGTATTTGATGGTGTGCATGTCGGGCATCGCCATTTGATAGAGGAACTGACCGACAAGGCTTCTAGCACAGGTAAACTCGCTGGGGTGGTAACATTCAGAACCCATCCAGCAGAATTTCTTAATTCTTATTCCAATATCCAGTATTTAACCAGTTTAGGCCAGAGGATTAAATTGCTTGAAGATATTGGTGTAGATTTCGTTGTTCCCATGGTTTTTGATCAAGAATTTTCTGAATTGCGCGCGAAGGATTTCATAGTTCTTCTTCAAAGGCAATTAAAGATGACTGGTATAGTGATCGGTGAAGATTTTGCCATGGGGCATAAGCGTGAAGGAGACACAAAAACTCTTGTTAATATGGGAAAACATATGGGGTTTAGCGTGGACGTAGTGGATTTGCTGGCTAACTCGGATTCACTGATTACTAGCACTGTAATTAGGAAAATGATCGGTATGGGTAAGGTGGAAGAAGCCTCCATGTTTCTGGGGAGAAACTTTGTGCTTGAAGGCAAGGTGGTAAGAGGAGCTGGTCGTGGCTCCGGGCTGGGATTTCCTACAGCAAATATTGAAACAGAGAAGAAAATGTTGTTACCTGGTGACGGGATATACGCGACATGGGTTGATTTTGATAACAAGAGATATATGGCTTCTACTAGTATTGGAACTAGGCCAACTTTTGATGAGACTGAAAGAACCATCGAAGCACATTTGTTGGATTTTTCTGCAGACATTTATGGCCAGTTGATTCGGTTAGAGTTTGTTAAGCTACTGAGAGATGAAGAAAAATACGACACAGTTGATGAACTACTTGTCCAGATAGCAAAGGATGTTGAAATAACCAGATCAATCATGTCCGATTGACACAATGGATCACACGGGTGTTTCATCTTGATATATGTGTCGCCAATACCTGTGTCGAATAATAAGGATAGCAAGCATCATTGACTCAAAGTTTTAGGTCAGAGTCAAAATAATACCAGAGGTTTTGGGGTGAAAGAAACAGATAGGAACCGACTTCTAAAACGCGGTGTCACCGAGATTATTGTAGAAGATGAATTTATAGAGCGATTGAATTCAGGAAAGCCTCTTAGGTTGAAGATGGGGTTTGATCCCAGTGCTCCTGATATACATGTTGGCCATGCTGTAGGGCTTCGCAAGTTGAGGCAACTTCAGGACATTGGACACACAGTAGTACTGATAGTGGGGGATTGGACTGCCCAAATAGGTGATCCCAGTGGTCGATCTCAGACTCGGCCTATGCTGACAAAATCGGAAGTTATGGAGAATGCTGAAACATACATGAAGCAATTCTTTAAAATTATAGATGAACAAAAAACGGAGACGAGATTTCAGAGTGAGTGGTTCGGCACATTTACTATTGCTGATGTTATTAAACTGACTAGTAGATTCACCGTTGCCCAATTTTTAGCACGAGAAGACTTTGCTAAAAGGTATAAGTCTAAACATCCTATAGCCATTACCGAACTATTATATCCGTTGCTCCAAGCATATGACTCTGTAGCTGTAAAGTCTGATGTGGAATTTGGCGGCACAGATCAAAAATTTAATTTGCTTGTTGGCAGGGACCTTCAAGAAATGATGGGAGACAAGCCACAACAGTGCTTCATAATGCCACTGTTACCAGGTACAGATGGTATTCAAAAAATGAGTAAGAGTTTAGGTAATTATATTGGGATTTCAGAACCAGCCAATGATATCTATGGGAAGACAATGTCATTACCAGACTTCATGATAATTGAATATTTGGAAAATGTAACAGACATTCCTGAGGATGAGTTGTCAGATGCCAGAACGGCAATGGAAGATAATTCTGGAGATCCTATGGAACTGAAAAAGCTACTGGCAAGAGAATTGGTACAGCAATTTCATAGTAAATCAGAGGCTGCGCGAGCACAGGATTACTTCGAACGCACTGTGCAACGTCGCGAGTTGCCCCAAGAAACAGAAGAATACAAAGTATATTCTGTTTCTCAAGCGTCTGGGAAAAAATTAACCAAAATTTTGGTAGAGACTGGCCTGGCTCAAAGTACAAGTGACGCAAGAAGAATTGTTGCTCAGGGAGCCATAGAACTTAATGGAAATAAATTACCTGATGAGATTATTAATCTGGAACTTAATACAGGTGATGTTATGAGAGTTGGTAGAAGAGGGTTTCTCAAAATAGTGAGAGATTGATAGAGTTTGTTTCGTATTATTAATACTCTTAATCCCTATGCGAAATTTCATACTATTTGGTATTGGTAGTCTCAAAAACCAGTTGAAATTACTAATGCAGAACAATTCATAGATATAATTAGACACTATGTCTATCTATATGGACACTATGTCTATTTATTGGTATGTTTGTAGTCATGCAATGGGATTCAGCAGTCACCAACTATAAATCCAGTCAACGCGACAGAATAATCGATACTTTAGCTGAATTGATATTTGAAGACGGGCTTGTAGGTTTGAGCATGGCTAAGCTAGCACGTTCATCAGGTCTATCTCGCCAGACTCTCTACAACTATTTTCCTGATATAGAAACGGCATTAATAAGTTATGTGAACACAAAATCTATCTATTTAGATACTCAAATTAGGGAATTGCTATCGATAATCGATGACCCGACGGAAAAATTGGACGCATTTGTAGGTGGTTTAGTTATGACATTGCCGAACCAGGCTCCATTTTCAGTATTGGAGTTGAGTGTCGGGCAACAACTAATTAATGATATTGGATTTCCTGTCAAAATGATCAGCTCATTACTATTTGAAGTTCTCCTAGAAGGAGTTCAGAAAGGTGTTTTTAGGGAAGAAGTGTTGGAAGAGAATTTCTCGATTGCTCTTGTAAGGATGTTGTTTTCTTTTCAACCGATTGTTGTCGACGGTCGTGTGGACGCGATGGTTTTTGCTGGGATGACGGTCGATTTGGTCCGCAGAACGGTGATTGCGTAAGGGTTAGCTGGCCGTGGTTAAGCCCGATTGCGTTGATGTATACGTTCTGTCTAATCAAGAAAGCTTCTGATATATCATCTCAACCAAAAATCGGAACACTATACACCAGACATCACGATTGTGGCCGAACATAGCTGTAGGTGGTAATATGTCGCGAGTCTCCTATTAAGGATTCTTGTATTCAGTTTTTAACAATACCAGGAGGTAATTAAGTGGAATTTCAAACTCGGAAGGTTGATGTAGTGGTTGACACTCCTATGGTGCCACCCCGATGGGCCATGCTGGAGCGCAGATTGATCCAAGCACAGACTGATGCCACTATGGAATTTTGCGAGCGTTATTTTGATGAAAGAGGTTATCTGGATTGTTATCCGCGTTGGGGAGGAGATGACGGTCCAGATGATGCGGCTGAAAACTTTGCGCACTGGACAGAGCTTTATGCATTAGGCGCGCCACAAATAATACTGGATTCCTATAGAAGAGTTTGGGAAGGCCACTTACGTCAATACACAGAGGCCAAAACGATCGAAGTACCATTTGCTCGGGACGGTATGTATTACAGAGAATTTCCCGTTATGTTCGATTGGGCACATAACGGAGAGGGATTTGTTGCCTTCTGGCTGGAAGGACTGGCTGATCCATATCATGCGGAGTTTAGGAGAAGAACCAAGCGGTATGCGGGTATGTACATGGGAGAAGACCCTAAAGCTGACAATTATGATCCCAAACATAAGGTAATCCGTAGCATGTTTAATGGTAGCAGAGGTCCTATGATGAGAAAGACCACTGGGCTAGACTGGGCCGGAGACCCATTTGAAGTAGAGGGTAGATTCAAGCCTGCTCATGGAGAGAGTAATTACCAGGAAATGCTTGACCATTTCAAAGATTACAACAACGTTGTAGGTGACCATCCTCTGAATTTGAACACGACGACTCTGGCACTAAATGCTTACATGCTTGAAGGAGAGCCTAAATATCGTGAATGGGTGTTGGGATATATTGATGCATGGATGGAACGTACGTCAGAAAATGGCGGGATAATCCCTACAAACATCGGATTGGATGGAAAGATAGGTGGGGCATGTGACGGAAAATGGTACGGTGGAGTCTATGGTTGGGCTCATTCAACTTTAGATCCGGGTACACAACTGATCAGACACAGGCCATTTTTTCAACATAGGGCACCCTGGGCTTTCGGTAATGCTTTGATGTTGTCTGGGAACATGGGTTATTTAGATGCGTGGCGTACTACGATCGACGGAGTTAATTCGAACGTGAAAACTGTAAATGGCCAAAATATGTACCCAAGATGTTACGGTGATGATGGGTGGTACGATTTTAGAGAAGAGCCTTTTGAGGCAGGTGCATTGCAGATTTACTACTGGTCGATGGATGACTCGGATCGAAAAAGAATCAACGATAATTCGCATTACCCGATTGAGGATACGGGATGGTTGGATTACATCGAAGGTAATGATCCCGACTGGCCAGTCAGGGTATTAGAGGATGGATTGGCAGTAGTCCAGGACCGAGTGGAAGGGTTTAGGAATGATATGACCACCCCGGATACGAGACTATGCGATGATATGAACAATTTGAATCCCGCACAGACCGATGTTTTGACTCAAGTTATGCTTGGGGGATTGCCTCCTCAGCATAACGGATATCCACTTCACTGCCGCGTGAGGTATTTTGATCCTGAACGAAGTCGTCCTGGATTGCCTGAGAGTGTAGCGGCCTTGGTGGAGACATTTACAGCAGATGAGGTTACAGTGGTTTTGGTCAATATGGACCAGGTAAAAGGTTCATCAGTTGTAGTTCAGGGCGGTGCCTACGGAGAACATCAAATAACAGTTGTCGAAGTGGATGGACAGAATATTGTTGTTAACGATTCAGCGTTTTCTGTGTGGCTGGCTCCAGGTTGTGGGTCCAGATTAGTGATTAAAGCAAAGAGATTTGTTAATCAACCTTCTTTTGATTTCCCGGTTGTGTAGTTGAGTTTTGTACCAATCCCTAATTGAAATGTTAAAACGGATGGGTTTCAATCCATTGTTATTGTTTGAATCGATCACCTAGTTGCATATTATCTAAAAAATATCCGTCGTTAATTTCTTTTACCTCATCTGCCATGGTGATCAGAGTATGGTCGTGAGTCACGGCTATAACACTTATTTCCTTGTCATTTACCATGTCTCTGAAAAGGCTGAAAATTGCCTTGGCATTGGTTGAGTCAAGTTCACCAGTGGGCTCGTCCGCCAGTATTAGCAGTGGGCGATTCACGATTGCTCTTGCTATTGATACACGTTGCTGCTCGCCACCAGATAGTTCGTAAGGGCGATGGTGTGAGCGATTCAATAACCCAACCATGTCTAAAACCTCTTTGGTTCTGACATGTCTTTCTTCTGACGGTATCCCTGCTATCCTCATAGGTAGTTCGATGTTTTCAAAAGAGGATAGTAGTGGGAGTAGTCCAAAAGATTGGAAGACGAACCCTATTTTGTGACGACGCAAGAGAGTCAGTTCTTTTTCGTTCATCTTTGCCATATCTCGATCTTCAAATAGAACTTGCCCACTATCGGGCGTATCTAGGCCAGACAATATGTTTAATAGAGTTGATTTGCCAGATCCGGATCTCCCCACTATAGCGCAGAAATGTCCTTTCCTGACCGCTAGGCTAATATCACTAAGTGCCTTCACATTTGTGGATCCCACTTGATATGATCGACTAAGATTCTTCGCTTCTAATATCGTGGGATTTTGCTTGGGTGTGCTACTCATCTGTAGTCAGTATAACTTTCCCATTTTGAATCTTAGCTTTCACTCTATCGGTAATTTCGGATTGATCCAATAATTCTTGAGGTATTTTCACTCTGCCGCTTTTGTCCACGAGTAAATATTCCTTTGGTTCTGTCTGTCCACTCTCCGTAGTAGAGGGGGTTTTAAAGTTAGGCGGCCCCTTTATTTCAGTGGAAATTCTCCCGTCTTGAATCATTACCACTCTACCAACCTTGTATTTAATGTCTTGGTCATGAGTCACGATCAAAATTGTTGTCCCCAACTCATTATTGACTAGGTTGAAAAGATCCAGAATTTCGTTGGCAGTCTGGTCATCTAACTCGCCAGTAGGCTCATCTGCAAGTAAAAGAGATGGGCGGTTTGCCAGAGATATAGCTATTGCGACTCTTTGTTGTTCACCGCCAGATAGCTTCTCAGGGGTATGGTTTTGTCTGTGTTTAAGACCGACCATTTCTATCAGTTCAGTAGCTCTATCACAGCTCTCACTAGATGAAAGGCGTGTCAGCATCATGGGCAATGTAACGTTTTCTATTACTGAAAGATAAGGAAATAAATTACGAGTTGTTTGCTGCCAGACGAATCCTATTTGATCGCGTCTATAATTCTCAAGTTCCTTATTGGTCATGGTGAGTAGATTGTGGCCGTCAACAGCAATTATTCCAGCGGAAGGTTTGTCGTACCCTGCTAAGATATTCAGTAGTGTACTTTTGCCACTGCCGCTTGTTCCTACTATTCCAACAATTTCTCCATGCGTTACATTAAAATCTAAGCCCTTGAGTGCGACTACCTCTACTTCGGAAGCTTTGTAGATTTTGAAGAGATCCGTACAAGTTATGTGATTTATATTAGCCATAGGTTTAGATTGATCAATGGAATCCAACTTGTTCACAATTCACCTATTCTCAAGGTTTTAGCTAGCGCAATCCGTTTTACGAACCATATCATGGTCAACATTATTAATGTGAATATAGCAATCATCACTGTGTAAGTGACAAACAAAGTTGGCCAATTAATCTCCATGATGAATGGGGGAATCACGGGTTTGCCACTTTGATCATTACCAAGAAAAGGCATGATAGTAGCTCCAAGCCGACCGCCCATCCATGTTCCTAAAGCAAGTCCTATAACTATGATAAAGGCTTGCTCCAACCATATTGACACCGTTAATTGATTCTTCGACAGGCCTATTGTTCTGAGCAGTGCGAATTGTGCTGAACGGTTTTTGAAAGATATATACGCGTGTAGCAAAAACCCAACAATGCTTAGTATGAGCACCGATGAAAGTGCTACAAATAATAGGGCTTTCCAACCTGCCTTAACTAACGGGTCGACTCGAATGGTTTCTAATACTTCCGATCTTTCGTGGACTGTAGAACTAGGAAATGGCAAGTCTTGCCCCAAATGCTCTTTGAGCTTGGGTAGTAGATAATCTTGATTGTTAGCTGAAATCCAAATCTCATTGGGTTTTAGATCATTTACTGTTGTTTCTAGGTTAGCTACAGATTCTAAAGTTGGCAGGTCAGCTATCAGAAATCCTCTTTTCCTACTTGATGAGTCTATTGTGGGGAAGTAATGTATGTAGTCAATCAATTTTACATTGAACCTGTGGCCGGCTACAGATATGGGCAAAATATCATTGATCTTATGCCTAGATGAATCAAGGAACTCTTTATTGACCAGTACTGGCACGGGGTTTATGGGTGGTCCAGGATGAATCCCTCTACTCAAGTTCGCGCTTCCCTCAGTCCACGTAAATTTAGCTATGTTCATATCGCCCTCAATACCATCCCCTATTATCAGAGTGTCTGTCTGTGATCGTGGCGCTACTCTCAGCACACTCCACAGTGCGTTATTTTCAAATGGCTCTATTTCAAATTTATCGCCGTTTTTGTTTAGAGCTGAGATTTTCGAGATTAACACTGATCCTTTAGATAATTTTTTAAGACCATTCCGTTCATGAACCGTGATTGAGACAAGACTGAGTGGAGGCTCGGGGACTAGCTTAGACACACCTCCGAAACAATTCTTGGGTTGCTTTAAATCGGATGAAAGTTCAGTCCAGCCGATGAAATATAGTGACCCGAAACAATTGCTGAAATATCGCCCTTTTGAATCCAGTATCCTAGCGTCAATGAGAATCGACCTATGGGGTCTGTCAGGTTTCACTTTGATCAATATTTTACTAGCTTCATCAGGGATTTCAATTTTGTCGGGCAAGTCAAACTCACTGAGGTCTCTGACTAGATCGTCGAAAGGTGTGTTAGTGAAGTCTTCACGGAAGTACCCTATTTGTGATATTTGTTCGGAGTCCATTGCAAGTATGTCGTATGAACCGCCGAGAAGTCTTGACCGGTCACTTCCGATGCCTCTGTATATTGGGCTGGTATTTTTAACACCAGCGAGCTTTGAATATTCATATCTAAGTTCAGTTGAACTTCCTTTTTCACCTAATGTCAGTCCGGTCAAACGCAGATCAGCACCAGTTAAGTACATGGTGCGATCAACAAAGCTTTTGTCAAGCGTGGCACCGAAACTGGCTGCGAATATACCTAATCCTGACACCAAAACAAGCATCAACGAGAGACGCGCGTAATGTTTTGGATTTCTGGCAATTTGCCAAACCGCTATAGCGATACTGCTTGGCAGTAAATTGGAAAGTAATTTACTCAACAGACTCATGAATAAAGGGAATAGTCTTAATAGGATCATTGCAGACGATATTAGTATTAATGCTGGCACAGCTGTCTTGAGATGGTCTACGCTTTCCACTCCGAAAACATCTCTGGCGATGGCCGATCCGTGTTCAGTCATTTCTCTGAACAGAAGGACTGCAGTTACCAGCAGTAAGATGTCAATGTAGTAACGATGGAAAAATGACTTGCCGATCGGCCGTGATTTGTATTGAATTCTCTTCACGATACTCAAATTCGACACTTGGATGGCCGGAACCATTACTGCTGCAAAGCTAAGTAAGCCGCTCACGGTGCTCATGCCTATCGCACCAAGCGAAATCCGTGTTGTTAAAGCACTTCCTCCAGTAAGATCAGAAAAGGCGGGAGTGTATCCAAGTAAGGCGATAATGATTGATGAGAATATGGGACCTAATATTATGGCGATCAAACAGATAGATGCTCCTTGGATCGCGAAAACGCTGAGAATCTGTAAGGATGATGCTCCTCTGCTTCTGAGAAGAGACGTTTCTGATTCCTGTTGCTCTACCAGCATTGAGGATAGCGTGATCAGATAGTAGAGGATTACCGAACCAATCAATATAAAAACCATGAACATCGGTGCTTTCGAGTAGAAAAGAGTTTGGTCGTACTTAATGATTGTTTCGTCGAGAGAGGTATATTGTCTGTAACTTCGAATAAGTGATGACAGTCCTTTTTCCATGGAAATCATATTCGTAAGGGCTTGACCGGCATTTGAAGCATCTAATTTAGACCTATCAATATCCAAGAGCCAGACGTATGAACTGTCCATATTAGTGAACGTTTCTCCTAAAAACGACAAATAACTGTCCTCAGAAATGTAAAGTGGAATTGTTCGAAAATCCCCTTTCGTAGCCGATGCGAATATATTGTCTGAAATACTCCATATAGCGTTTTCGGGATTATCTCTGTGAAATATTCCTGTCACCGTTACATCAGCATAGAAATTTTTCTCTGCCCAAAATGGAATTGCAGACAAATGATCGCCTTCTTTAAGTCCGAAAAGTTCGGCCGCATCCGCGGGAATAATGGCCTCGATTGACAATGGAATTCCAGCTGTTGGAATCTGTGTTGGCTCTGCAGGCATCTTTCCGCCTGGATTAATGGTTATGTTTGATGAGAGTTCAGGTAGGAATGCAAAAAAAGCACGAGCGTTGTCGTTAGATGCATTAGATTCTTGGCCGGGTGGTGACATGTAGAAGGTGGCAGTTTTGCCTCCGTGCTTGATATCTTCTAGCAGCCAGTTGATATTAGAATCTATCCGATTGGTCACTATGTTAGCGACTTTACCGTATTCGTCGAGATTGCTGGGTCCCCTTACCGCTTTGATCAAAATGTTGGTTTCTGTTGGTGTGAGTTTGTCTAATGAGTTTTGGAGTGCAAGCTCTTTTAACGAATCAAAATATATGACTGTTCCAGACAGAATTGCTGATGCAATTAATACTCCTGTTATTACCGAGGAAAGTAGTTGCCAGTGGGAGACTCCTCTCTTTAACACAAGAGGCCAGGCATTTGAGATGCTCAATAATATTAGGAAAACAGATCTCATTTAATGTTGTTCTTGAATTGAAACGGAACCAGTTTAGCCGGCCTCCATTTTTGTTATTTTCGATAGGTTGAGATAGATCGTGTCTCTTATAACAATGTATGAAGTAGTTATGAAAAACACGAACAATCCAAAATACATCACGGCGAGTATATTCCAATCTGTTTTGGTGATTAGTGGAGGCACTGTACGGGTGCCCATTTCATTTATAGCAATTGAATTTACGATCACATCGCTCAATTGGAATCCTGCCCATGTTCCTAGAGATATTCCAATTATGATGATGACTAAATTTTCCACTCCAACAAGTCCGAGAACTTGTAGGCGAGATAAACCGAAAGATTTTAAAAAAGCCATCTCAGATCGGTATCTAACCATATATCCCAAAAGGTAAACTATGTATCCAAGGCTGGTAGTGATGAATATAACCGATAAAGAGATAAATACCATTAATTTCCATCCCATATTAGCTAGGGGATCATGCATGGTGTTAGCGATCAAGGACTCAAAATGATAGACGTCTGGTCCAGAACCAATGATTTCAGTCACTGCATCACTGACAGAAGTGCCTTTCCCTTCCATTTCACCAATAAATATTTCGTTTGGGGCTAACCTTTCAAATTGAGTACCGACTATGTCGAGATATTTGAACAGAGTTTTTATATCCATCACAACAAATCCCATATCATGGGGATTCAAGGTTGGAAAGTAATCTATTACATGAACGATAGATATAGGAACAGTCCTGCCCTGCAAATTCAACAAAAGACTGTTTCCTCTGACGGCTTCAGTTTGAGCCATGAAAGAAGAACTGGCTAATGCTGGTATTGATCCATCGAAATTACTCCTATAAATTCCCCGAATCCCGTTGTTAGTGTCTTTTCCGAACTTAAAAATTGCTGACTTAAGGCCTTGATGTATGTTGTCAGTAGTGATTTCAAATTTGTCTGATTTAAGTAGAGAAGTTTTTATGGTGGTCCAAGTAGTCGTATCTTCAAAATCTTCTAGAATTACCTCGTCTTGTCCCTCAGCAATCTTGGTATAGACATCGTCGATCAAAAAATGACCAGGCGTACCCGCAGCTCCATACGCTCTTTCATAAATCTGTATTGATTCCAAATTTAGCGGACCACTGAGATTTTTAGGTAGTTCTGCGGAAATATTTGTCCATCCAGGTGCTCCAAGCTCACCCATAGAAATTGTGGTAGATACGCCGTCACTATCAGAAACAATGGCCCAGAGATAAATACCATCGTAGTGTTCTTTAGTATTTACCCACATCCCAATAGTCTGCGCTTCGCTTGGAATTGGAATGGATGCATCCTGTCTGTCAGAATTAATCCGTTCAATAGCCTGTATTATTTCAATATCCGAAAAATCGTTCCTGAAACGTAGCAATTGTGGTATTTTTGATGGTTCCATAGCAAGTAGTCGGACTCTGTTTCTGGAGAAAGATGAACGTACTGAAGCATCCCCTCTATGTGCCAATGAAACGGTTTCAACTCCCGGGATTTCCTCAAACAGACTGCTTAGCATGGTAACGTTATCTTCACTGGGCCAAGACTCAATATCACTTACTCTAATATCAGATCCTGCCTTATATCGTAAGCGGTCTTCATTACTTTTCTCTAAAGTACCGCCAACAGTCGTCGACAAAACTCCTAAACTTGTGACTAGCACGATCAGTAAAATTAGCCAACCCGATTTATATGGATTGCGTGACAGCCTCAATGCCGCTAAATTGATCCATACAGGTAATGAAGAAGCCATTTTCTGAAAACACATGAATGCAATCTGTGCTACCACCAAAGAAATGAGTGCGGTAGTAGACAGTTGATTGATCATGGAGTTTGAGTCTGGACCAAAGAATATTAAGACACCCACAATAAATGTTTGAAGCATTAAAAAAGATAGTTTGTAGAATTTGTTGTAAATTTTCTGTGTCGCCAAATACAATCCCACAATTCCAGCGAAGCAAAGAATTTGTATTAGGCTAAATTCTGTAAATCGTATGAATATTAGTGATTGAGATAGGAATGCAACGAACGCTAATATGTGTTGCACCGCGGCCGACTCACCTGTAATAAATTGAATAGTGAGTGGGAAAATCCTCATGAACAAGAGCGAAATAGCCGAAACCAACAACAGAGGTCCTATTAAAAGTACCTCATTTATGCCAGTGTCATTGAAAAGGCCCCCTGTTACAATTCCTTCGCGGTTTTGTAATTCCCAGAAGATAATTACGCCTATAAAAATCATTCCTATATCAATGTAGTAACGCTGATAGAAAGGATTTTTACTTGGCCGGGAAAGCTTCAGCCCCAGAGAAACTAAGCTTGGTTTTGAACCAAGTGTCGTAAGTATTACAAATAGTCCCAATTGGATTAAGCCAATTGCAGAAGATAGTGCAAATGGGAGCCAATTTATAGATATGGGAAGTAATTTCGCTCCAGTCAGATTGTAAAACATGGGAGTAACTCCCAATATGGCGACTATTGTATAGGCAAATAACGGACCAATGAGGATTGATATTATGGATATGATAGAGCCTTCTAAAGCATACAGTCGAAGGATCTGAAAAGTGGAGATGCCTCTGTTTCTGAGTAAAGCAACATGGTGTTCTTGTTGCTGGACCATATAAGAGATTGTCATGGCCAAGAAATATAGCAGTGTGAAGACTATAAAAGATAACAACATGATCATGGGGATTTTGGCAAAGAAATTACGATTGTTTTGTTTTGGAAGGAGGCTACGAATTCCAGTAAACAAGGCTGAACCGGGAATCAGCTGAGATAGCACAGTGTCGGTATCTTCAATCCGGCTTAAAAGTTCATCAGCTTCCCATAATTTTAGTTGATCTTTATCTAAGAATATAATCCAATTAGTTGATACTAAGGAGGTTGGGAACTCCTGTGCTATTACATTGGCCATACCATGATTTGTGACGAATACAGATAGAGAGGGGGTCTCTGGGGGATCCACATCCATATTCCCCCACATTGAATTAGATGAGCCATGCCAGAACTCAGATTTCTTATCTTTCGGTTCGATGACCCCCACTATTTTCAATGTTACTTGGGACACATTTTTTGCATCGTTCGACATCAATACGGTGTCGCCGATTTTCAAATCGAATATGAATGCAGTACGCTCACCAATTGCTGCTTCTAAGACTATCTCTGCAGGGTTGTTATCTATTGCTTGGACTGGATACGAGCCGCCTACGTATGTAATGTGGTTCTCTAGGTTCTTGATGTTATAAATAGAGCCGTGAGATGAAAGCGATTTTAAAGACATTTGATTGTCAGGATTTATTTCGTCAGGAATTGAAGCAGACGGTAAACTAACATGTGGCATTGGTAACATTACGTGTCTGGTCCAGGCCCGTATGGTTCCCGGGAGGTGGTTTGACAGATGATTTTGGAACAAGTCGTCGATTTTACCAATATCGCTTAATTGTACGTTGGGACCGTGTACAAAGAAATTTAGGTATGATGAATTTGCATTGTCAATTGCTGAATTTGTGCGCAATTGATCAATGGAGTCAACGAATATCGGCGCAGCCGATACAAGCGTAGAAGAGACTGTGAAGCAAAACAAAATACATAGTGTAAGTTTCCAGCGATGGGTCAACCTTCTGATAATTAGTTGCGTTGTAGCCATAGTTGCCATAGAACCTACCAAGCTTGCAAATTGGATTTATCTATGGAAGTCCTAAGTTGTTTAATTATTTTAAGCAAAGCCCGTCTAGCTCCAACATAAATCATATCCATAAAACTATGTGCCTGCTATCGTATTTTTTTAACGGGTGCAATGCTACTTAATAGTCTTTTTATACCATGACCTTCTTCGAAAGCCACTGTCAATTCCAAATCAATTCCGCTTGGCTTTACACTGATTACCCTACCTTCGCCAAATACTGTATGCATGACTTTATCACCATCATTGAAAATGTCATGCGAATCTGTGAGGTGTTTTTTAGACTCCCTTATATTGGAACCATTGGGATGATTCAGTTTTTTCTTAACGGATGAATAATTCAGAGTTTTGGATGACTCAGGCTTAGGAGTTATCATCAAATCTGCTGGGATATTCGACAAGAAGGGAGAAGGTGGACTAAACGTATATGATCCTCCATAAGTTCGTCTCTTGAAAGCTCTTAGAAGGTAGAGTTTTTCTTCTGCGCGAGTCATTCCGACATAACAGAGTCGACGTTCCTCTTCCATTTCTGAAGGATCGCCACTGTCAATCGATCTTATATGGGGGAGTAGTCCCTCATTCATGCCAACCATGAAAACAACAGGAAATTCCAACCCTTTTGCTTGATGTAAAGTTATAAGTGTAACTAGTTCAGATTCCTGATCATAACCATCAACCTGATTCACTAAACTAATGTGCTCCAGGAAAGACGTAATAGCATCAGTCAGGTTGAGATCTATAAAATCTGCAGCTCGGTTCAAATAAGCTTGAATATTTTCCTCTCGTTCCTCACGGCGTTCAGTAAAGCTGCGTATGTATTTAGAATAACCTGTTTTTTCCTTCACTAATTCAATAAACTCAACAAGGTTCTGCACTTGAGTTTCTGACCTAAGCTCATTTATTAAAGATTCGAAATTGGTAATTGCCTTGATTGCACGGGAGGAAAGTTTTGAAGCCAGTGATTCAGGAATGTTATTGTCCGATGTCAGGGACTGTATTGCAGTGTAAAGTGAAGTGCCCTCATCTTGGGCTGACTTTGTGACTATCGCCATTGTTTGTTTTCCAACTCCTCGGGTTGGTTTGTTGATGACTCTGTTTAGGCTTATGTCATCGTGTGGATTTACGATAAGTCGCATGTAAGCAGTAAGGTCTTTAATTTCTTGTCGTCGGTAGAATTCTACCCCTCCAATTATTTGGTATCCGATTCCAGAATAAATCAATTCTTTTTCAAGAGCTTCGGACTGAGCGTTTACTCGATACATAACTGCAATGTCACCAGGTTTACAACGAAATCCTTCTGAAAGGGTGAAACCATGTGTCAGGTTTGCTATTTCCTTTGTAACGAATTGAGCTTCCTCAATTTCAGTGTGGCCTTCGAAAGCAATTATCGGTGATCCAGTTTTGTTATTGGTCCACAACTCTTTTTCCACTCGCTCACTGTTTGCTGATATAACGTTTTTTGCTGCTTCAACTATTGTTTTACTGGAGCGATAGTTTTCCTCTAGTGCAACTGTTACTGCTTCTGGATAGTCCTGTTTGAAGCTCAGGATGTTTCTTATGTCGGCATTACGCCATGAGTAAATAGATTGGTCTGGATCACCCACTACGCAGATATTTCTGGAAACATCAGATAGTTGTTTGGCAATCTCGTATTGTGCGATATTAGTATCCTGAAATTCATCGATCATAAAATAAAGATATCGATTCATATAGATATCTTGTATTTGCGGAAATTGCTTTAGTAGTTGATAGGTTTTCATAAGTAAATCATCGAAATCCAAAGCGCTGCTACGAGACATAGATTGTTCATATCGCTCGTATACTCTCAAAACTATCTCATCAAAATATTCAGATGTCTTGTTTAGTCGAAAACCTTCAGGGTCTAAAAGCTGACTTTTTGCGTTTGATATTTTAGCTTGAATTGCTTTGGGACTGTACTTCTTAGGATCTACTTCAATTTCAGCCATAATACGCTTGATCATGTCTACTTGTTCTGAATCGTCGTAAATAGCGAAATTTCTGTCCAATCCCATGCTTATCCCGTCACGTCTCAAAATCATTGCGCAGAAAGAGTGGAAAGTTCCTGATGTCAGTGCTGAGGCGGAGTAACCAAGGATTGCCCCCAGTCTTTCTTTTATTTCTCTGGCCGCTTTGTTAGTGAATGTAACCGCAGCTATTTTATGTGGAGGGATACCGCATGTGTTTATGAGATGTGCGATTCTATGAGTAATCACACGAGTTTTCCCGCTACCAGGGCCGGCAACTATAAGCAAAGGCCCTTCTACGGTTTCGACAGCCTTGCGCTGGTTGGGATTGAGTTCCTCTAGAAGATTATTGATCACTTTAGTCACTTTTCGGATTATATCACTGTGCAGCGTTGGTGCATCAGAACCTAGAATCTCGAGAGCTGTACAGTAATTCACTTTGCCTCAGTCACCACGGTAGGGGGTCTTGTAAACCGTATGTTTTTGAACGCGACTAGACGGGATTATAAATATGATAATGAGCTATCCGAATCAGATTGACACTTCTCAGAAGCGCATGTTACGATTTTCGTTGGTGAAATAGAAGCGTTGAAGGGGAGTAGTACCGAGGCAACTGGGCATAGAGAACCGGGAATGGTGGAAACCTGGTGCTGTAGGATCCGAGGGAACTCGCCCCTGAGCATTCGGCCTGAACGGATGCAGGAGCTCAAAGTAGGCTCCCATGTTATGCAGGTAGCACACTGCAATGGATTAGCAACCAAATAGGGTCGGGCGGTTAGGCGCCGTTACAGCCTTAGAGTGCTTCGATTGTTGGTCGAGGAACTAGGGTGGTACCGCGGGAGATATATAACGAATCCCGTCCCTTAATTAATTAAGGGCGGGTTTTTTTTTGGCCTGTAGGGCAAAAGAACCAGCTTCAGGAGGCTTAAGAAAGATGATGTTGACAGGTGGACAAATAGTTTGCGAGAGTCTTATTCAAGAGGGCGTTGATGTAATATTTGGGCTTCCAGGCGGGGCTATTTTGCCTCTCTACCAAACATTACCTGAATATCCACAGCTACGGCATATATTGGTAAGGCATGAGCAGGGTGCCGCGCATGCAGCAGATGGTTACGCAAGAGTAACCGGTAGGCCTGGGGTAGCATGGGCCACATCTGGCCCAGGTGCTACCAATTTGGTTACAGGCATAGCAACTGCCCAGATGGACTCTGTTCCCATGGTAATCATAACCGGCCAGGTTTCAAGAGCTGCTATTGGCACAGATGCGTTTCAGGAAACTGATATCACTGGTATTACTTTACCTATAACCAAGCACAATTATCTAGTGATGACTGCTTCTGAAGTAGCACCAGCTATTAAGGAGGCTTTTCACATCGCTAGCACTGGGCGTCCAGGACCTGTGCTGGTCGATATTCCCAAAGATGTTTTTCAAGAACTAGCTGAATTTGAGTATCCAGATAGTGTTAACTTACCAGGATACAAACCTACTTTAGATGGACATCCATCTCAGATTAAGAAGGCATCCAAGTTAATTGGGGAATCTGAAAGACCTGTTATATTAGCTGGTCATGGGGTGATATTTTCCGAAGCTTACGATGAGCTGAGGACCCTTGCTGAGAAGGCTCAAATACCTGTGATCACCACACTGTTGGGTATTAGTTCCTTCCCAGAGGATCATGTTTTGTCGACTGGGATGCCGGGTATGCATGGTATGGCTTATGCCAGCTTGGCTATTGAGGAAGCTGATTTACTAATAGCACTGGGGATGAGATTTGATGACCGAATCACTGGTAAAACCAGCTCATTTGCACTCAACTCAAAAAAGATTCACGTTGACATAGATCCGTCGGAGATAGGAAAGAATATAAAAGTGGATGTGCCAATTGTTGGTGATTTAAAGCGAGTTCTAAAAAAACTTAATGAAGAAGTAGATACTAGTTCACATTTGGAGTGGATAAAGAGAATCGATCAACTAAAAACCGATCATCCGTCTATGAATATTCGAGATACCGATAAGCTCTTGCCGCAATTTATAATTAGAGAACTGTCTAGAGCAACGAACGGCAAGGCCGTCGTGGTTACTGGGGTAGGTCAACACCAGATGTGGGCAGCTCAACACTATATTTATACGGAACCTCGTAGTTTTGTGACATCTGGAGGATCTGGTGCAATGGGATATGAAGTTGCTGGCGCAATGGGTGCGCAAGTAGGCAAGCCCGATAAAGTTGTTTGGACGATTGCCGGAGACGGAGGTTTCCAAATGACTATGTGTGAACTGGCCACCATGGTTGAAAATAAGATCCCTGTTAAAGTTGCATTGATGAACAATAGCTACTTGGGCATGGTCAGGCAGTGGCAGGAATTTTTCTATGACAAAAGTTACGTTGCCACTAGTTATACTGCAAATCCTGATTTTGTGAAACTAGCTGATGCATTTGGGATGCTAGGATTGAGAGTTACGGACAAGACTCAGGTTAGATCAGCTATAGAAGAGGCTATGAGTTACGATGGCCCCGCGTTAATTGATTTTGTAGTAGAAGAAGAAGAAAACGTTTATCCCATGATACCTGCAGGCCAGACCATCGATGAATTGATCGAGGAGCCAATTCCAGAGGAGTCAAGGTTATGATGGTGGCAGAAAATAAGCATACGATAACAGCTTTAGTGCAAGATAAGCCCGGTGTGCTTAATCGCGTATCCAGTATGTTGAGGAGAAGAGGTTTTAATATAGCCAGTCTTGCTGTGGGGCATAGTGAAGTCTCTGGACTGTCGAGGATGACTTTTGTTGTGGATGGAGACCACTCGGTTGTTGAACAGGTGGCTAAACATTTACATAAGCTTGTGGATGTAATAAAGGTCTCGGATTTTTCCCAAGAAAATATAGTGTCCCGAGAATTGGCCTTACTTAGAGTCAATTCAGATGTTAATACTCGTAGTGAAATCATGCAGATTGTTGATATTTTCCGAGCAAAAATAATTGACGTTGCTGCTGATTCAGTAGTGATAGAGGTTACTGGTGATGAAAAAAAAGTAGACTCTCTCACAAATTTGCTGAAAGGCTTTGGGGTTACTGAAGTAATGAGGACCGGAACCATTGCAATGAGTCGTGGAATCAATAAGAGTGGATAAAAGTGCTGGTTCCAAACTGTACGTTTAGCTACTAAATAATGCTCAAATCTAGAAAACCATAATGGAGATGAACCAATGGCAGAGATGTACTATAACGACGATGCGGACTTGTCTCTTATCACAGACAAATCTATAGGAATAATTGGGTATGGGAGTCAAGGACACGCCCACGCATTGAATTTAAAAGACAGTGGGCTTGATGTGAGTGTGGGACTTTATGAGGGTAGTCAAAGTTGGTCAAAGGCTGAATCAGAGGGGTTAAAAGTAGGTTTGGTGGCGGATGTAGCTAAGGCATCTGATGTGATTATGATGTTGATCCCGGACCATACTGCTTCAGAAATTTATAACGAATCGGTACTACCGCACCTAAATTCTGGCAAAACTTTAATGTTTGCTCATGGTTTCAACATACACTACAAAGCTATCATTCCCCCAGACAGTGTTGACGTGTCCATGGTTGCGCCCAAGGCACCAGGGCATAGAATGCGTGAGGTGTTCACTAGAGGTTCAGGTGTTCCTGGTCTTCTGGCTATACATCAGGATGTGACTGGAAATGCGAGAGGCATTGGATTGGCTTATGCTAAAGGTGTTGGATGTACTCGTGCTGGTGTATTAGACACAACATTCAAGGAGGAAACCGAGACAGATTTATTTGGGGAACAGGCAGTTTTGTGCGGCGGTGTTACGGCACTTATTAAAGCTGCCTTTGAGACATTGGTGGAGGCTGGATATCAGCCTGAGTCTGCTTATTTCGAATGCATGCATGAGCTTAAGCTTATAGTTGACCTGCTTTACGAGGGTGGCATGGAGTATATGCGTTATTCCGTTAGTGATACAGCTGAGTATGGAGATTATTCCAGGGGGCCCGTAGTTGTTGATGAAAGTGTGAAAGCCAATATGAAAAAAGTCCTTGAAGGCGTACAGGACGGTACATTTGCAAGAGAGTGGATTGCTGAGAATGACGAAGGAAGGCCACGCTTTAACCGGTTGAGGAAAGAGAATGCCGAGCATTCTATAGAATCTGTCGGTAAGGAACTTAGAGGCATGATGTCATTTCTGCAGGATAAAGATTGAACCACAATTACTCTGTTTGAGCGAAAGTTACTTGGTGTCCTTGAAGATAGAGCGCTGTTGTTAAGGAGAGCTGATATGCCAGAAGAAAAAGTAGTGATTTTTGATACCACGCTGCGAGATGGTGAGCAGTCTGCTGGCATTGGTCTAACAACTCATGAAAAACTTGAGATAGCCAAACAACTTGAGCGCCTAAATGTTGACGTTATAGAAGCGGGTTTTGCTGCCAGTTCTCCCGGGGATCTTGATGCAGTAAAAAAAATATCTGCTGAAATCAGAACGCCTGCTATCGCTTCATTAGCTAGGTGTGTGCCAGGTGACATTGATAGTGCTTGGGATGCGATAAAAGATGCCAGGCATCCACGAATTCATGTATTTATACCAAGTTCTGATGTTCAGGTTATGCATCAGCTCCGTAAAAATCCCGAGGAAGTTCTTGATATGGCAGTAGCCTCAGTGGAAAGGGCTAAATCCTATTGTGACGATGTTGAATTCTCTCCGATGGATGCAACCCGGACTGATATGGGATATTTGTACAATTTAGTAAGTGCTACTATCGCAGCAGGTGCTACAACCATCAACATTCCGGACACTGTTGGCTATACCATGCCATGGGAATTTGCCGATAGAATTAATAACATTAAAAAACACGTTCCGGAGATAAATGATGTTGTTTTAAGTGTCCATTGTCACAATGATCTGGGTCTCTCTGTTGCAAATAGTTTGGCGGCAGTTGAAGCGGGCGCGAGGCAAGTTGAAGGATGCATCAATGGGCTCGGAGAAAGGGCAGGAAACGCCTCGCTGGAAGAGGTTGTTATGGGGCTTGCAACAAGAAAAGATCTATTGGGGGTGTCTACTGGTGTAGATACTCGTCAGATTTATAGGACGAGTCGGATGGTTAGCGATATAACAGGATTCCCTGTTCAGGCCAATAAAGCAATAGTTGGGGCTAACGCTTTTAGGCACGCTTCTGGCATACATCAAGATGGAGTTCTTAAAGAGCGTACTACATATGAGATAATTGATCCTAACTCTGTTGGTTGGCCTAGTAGTGCATTGGTTTTGGGAAAACTAAGTGGTAGGGCCGGTCTACGTTCCCGACTGGTGGATTTGGGCTACGAATTAACAAACGATGAGTTGGACGCTGCGTTCGAAGCATTCAAAGGTCTCGCAGATCGAAAAAGAGAAGTTAATGATGCTGATCTGGAAGCATTAATGTCGAACCAGAGGCGTACTACTGAAGTACCATCTATATACGAACTTGAGCACGTTCAAGTCACTTGTGGTAATAGAGAGATCCCCACCGCAGCTGTCACATTGATTTCACCTGAAGGTACCAAGATAACAGACGCAGCTACCGGAACCGGCCCAGTCGATGCTGTTTACGAGGCGATCAATCGCATGATTGGGGTTACGAATGCTTTGACAGAATTTAGAATAGACTCTGTCACTGAAGGAATCGATGCCATAGGCGATGTCACGATACGCATTGAGAAAGACGGAAGCAGTTATGTTGGAAGAGGATCTGATACAGACATTATAGTGGCAAGTGCGAATGCGTATATAAATGCTCTTAATAGATTTTTGGCTATCAAAAATAGTTCATAATAATTACACGGCTCTCAGGTTGGTCACGTTGGTAACACCAGCAATAAAAACGACCTAGCCCTTCTCTTTACTACGCATTAGCCATTTTTGCTTACAATTCAGGGATACGAGATGGTATTATTGCGTATCGTTGCCCGTTTCGAAGTATGTATCTGAAGTGTACACTGCAGATACTAAATTAGTGGGGAAGAATTATATGAGACCAAAAACTACTCTTGAAAAGATATGGGATTCGCATATTGTCCGAGAGGAAGAAGGCAAACCTACAGTTCTATACGTAGATTTACACTTGGTTCACGAAGTGACTTCCCCTCAAGCGTTTGAAGGTCTGAGGATGGCAGGGCGCACTGTAAGAAGGCCTGACCTGACAATTGCCACTGCTGATCATAATACTCCTACGTGGGATCGATCTTTACCGATAACCGACCCGATCTCTAAGCAGCAACTCGATGCATTGTCTGAGAACTGTCAAGAATTTGATGTGACGCTTTATGATATGCACAGTGAAAACCAAGGTATAGTGCATATTATTGGGCCAGAGCAAGGTTATACTCAACCAGGCAAGATCATAGTTTGTGGAGACAGTCATACCTCTACTCATGGCGCTTTCGGGGCTTTTGCTATTGGGATTGGAACAACTCAAGTGGAACTAGTTTTGGCAACGCAGTGTATTGTTCAGACTCCATTCAAAAACATGGAAATCAGAGTTGATGGATCTTTGCCCTATGGAGTAACAGCTAAAGATCTGGTTTTGGCAATAATTGGCAAAATTGGAGTTGGAGGCGCTGCTGGCCATGCAGTTGAATACACTGGTCAAGCCATTCGGTCATTATCTATGGACGGACGTATGACTGTGTGTAATATGTCTATTGAAGCTGGCGCACGTGCTGGCATAATAGCACCTGACAACATCACTTTTGACTATATGAGAGGTCGACAGAATGTTCCCAAAGGCGATGATTTTGAAAGAGCGGTTGAACGCTGGAGTGATCTCGGAACAGATGACGGAGCACATTTTGATTCCCTAGTAGAGTTGGATGCCAGTACTCTTGAGCCCTATGTAACATGGGGGACAAATCCTAGTATGGTGGTTCCCATCACTGGGAAAGTGCCTGATCCATCAGATTTTGAAAATGATGCCGATAAAGAAGCAGCCACCAGGGCACTGAAGTATATGGATCTTGAACCAGATACCAACATAGAAAACATATCAATAGATAAAGTTTTCATTGGATCCTGTACCAACGCTAGAATAGAAGATCTCAGGGCAGCGGCTGAAATTGTCAAAGGGCGGAAAGTCAATAAGGATGTTCATGCTTTGGTAGTGCCTGGATCATTTGCTGTAAAAAAACAAGCCGAGGCAGAAGGTGTTGCAGGGATATTAATTGACTCTGGATTTGATTGGCGTGAAGCAGGATGTTCGATGTGCCTTGGGATGAACCCAGATATTTTGCAGCCTGGTGAGCGATGTGCATCTACATCCAACCGGAACTTTGAAGGCAGGCAGGGTAAAGGTGGTAGAACCCACCTTGTAAGTCCTCAAATGGCAGCAGCAGCAGCAATAGAAGGACATTTTGTTGATGTTAGAGACTGGTAAAAATGAAGGCTGCTAATGTTAGATGTGTAGAAAATTAATTAAAATTAAGGTTTTATCCATTTTAGGTACGAGTAGCCAATTGGAGTAAATCAATAATGGAACCATTTGTAAAATTAACAGGCATTGTTGCCCCACTTGATCGTGTGGATGTGGACACCGACTCTATAATACCCGCCCAGTTTTTGAAGAGAGTCGAACGAACTGGATTTGGCCAATATCTGTTCTACACCTGGAGATTTCTTTCTGAAGGTATTCCGAATCCGGAATTTATTCTTAATGAGCCGCGCTATCAAGGAGCCTCCATTTTAGTAACCGGAAGGAATTTTGGCACTGGATCTTCTAGAGAGCACGCTCCATGGTCTTTGTTAGACTATGGATTTAGGGTCATTATGGCGCCCAGTTTTGCTGATATTTTCCAGAAGAATTGCTTTGAAAACGGAATTGTTCCGGTTACTCTTGCACAACAACAAATAGACTTGATTATGCACAAAGCAAGTACGGAATCAGGGTTCCAATTGGTGGTGGATCTCGAGCATTGTTTGCTCACCGATGTTGAAAATGAAGAGATGAGTGTTCCTTTCATAATCCATCAGGACAAAAACACACACGATTTTAGAAGGCAGAACTTACTGAGGGGTCTTGATGAAATAGATCTTGTCTTGGAAAACGAAGAACACATACTGGAGTTTGAGGAAGTAAGAGGTAGGTATGGTGGAGTACTCCGTGACTTGTGATGATCGACGCCCATACAGAAATATTTGATTATGCTGATGAGCTTATATCTACTCCTAGGGCCCACTTGAGACTAGAGCTGAAAAATGAAAATGGCAGTTTTGTTGTCACTCATAACACTAATATTTTATTGAGATGCAAGCTTAACAAAATAGGAACAATCGCAAGTGGTTTTATCGCGGAGTCTTTAGGTGTTTCTATGCCTGATAGTGGTAGCACAATCTCCGCAAGAGTATCCACCGGTGTGCTTTACCGCACCGTGGGCATTGCCTCGCTAGACTATCAATCAGACGCCTCATATGTTCTTCTGGACAGATTGCTTTCAGAGGCTGAAATGCAGCGAGGTGGTGCTTCTGACGAAACTTGATGACAAAATTTTGTATTTAACGATTGGACTCAATCTTATTTAGTTTCTAGACTTAACGTACATAAGCTTATTAATTTCGAAGAATTTGGAGATACGTCAAAATGCCACAAGTAGAATATGAAGTTAGGGACCGAATAGCGTACATAACGATGAACAGACCTGAAAAACTCAATGCCATGAGTCACGAAATGCTACAAGGTCTGTGGGATGCTTTCAGAAGCTTTCGTGATGATGACCAGGCTTGGCTGGGTATAGTTACTGGAGCAGGCAAAGCATTTTCAGTTGGCCACGATCTCATGGAAATGCGTACCAGTGGGAAAATGGCTGATACCACTGGATCTACGGATGAACTTTACTTGTTTATGGCAACTCAGATAACTAAGCCCATCATTGCCGCTGTTAACGGAATATGCTTAGCACAGGGAGCTGGAGTTGCACTTGGCGCCGACATAAGAGTAGCATCTGAGACCGTGCAATTTGGATGGCCTCAAGCAAAAAGAGGGATTTCGTCAATTAGCGGACCAGTTATTTTGGGGCAACGAATACCTATTGGAAAAGCTTTGGAAATTCTATTAACTGGGGATTTCATTAGCGCAACAGAAGCCCTAGAATTTGGCCTGATTAATCATGTGGTACCACCATCGGAGTTGATGTCCAAAACTATGGAGATTGCCACTAAGATATTGGATAATGCGCCGCTTGCAGTGAGAGGCATGAAAGCAGCAACCGTTCGAGGAATGGATAAACCGTTGACTGAGAGACTAGAAATAGCAACACAAATATATGATGGTCTTCAAGATACTGCTGATGCCAAAGAAGGGTTGACGGCATTTCTGGAGAAAAGAAACTCTGTATTCCAAGGCAAGTGAAAACTGGGATATAAGGGGTGGATCTTCAATCGAAACCCGTGAGTACTTAATATATGAGGATTAGATTTTTTGTCGTTTATCAGAATTGGAGCTCAACCGGTGATAAATTTAGGATCTTCTAAACAAAATATTGATTCACTAAGGGAAAGACAGAATCGTTATGTTCCAAAGATGATCCAGCTTTGTTTTGACGCCCATCCATATTATGGTCCTCTATTGAGAAAACTTGGCCTTACTCCCAGTGATTTCCGCACGGTCTATGATTTGAGAAAAATCCCTCCATTGCCGAAGGCCGAATATGCGGCTGATCCAGAAGCATTTAGGCTAAATTTGGACAATGTGACAGGGTTGTCTCCTGAAGAAACTACATTGGCTGATATAGTTTACACGGCTGGCTCTACAAGTAAGCCAGCTCCATTCTATGACACAATGCACGACCGATTCGCAAGAGTTCAGTTGATGGGACGTGCTGCTTCCATAGCAGGGGTTGGCCCACACGACACCGTTTTAAATATTTTCCCTCTCTCGTCAGTCCCCCACCAAGGTTTCCTTAGTGGTTCTTGGGGACCAATGGCATCGGGAGCTAAACTACTGACGGGGCTTACTGGCAGACCCTATGCAGACATTCCAGTTCACAGAAGGATGGATGAAGCAATTGATATCGTGGAAACTCAAAAAGTTACAATCCTTTGGGGGATAACCACTTATGTGCGTAGATTCATTGTGAGAGCTCAGGAGTTGGGCAAGGATTTTAGTTCTGTGAGAATGGCTATGGTAATGGGTGAACCATGTCCGCCGTTTATGCGAGAAGATATTAGATCAAGATTGATGGAGATGGGTAGTGAATCCCCGACCACGAACAACGGTTATGGGTTAACTGAAACACAAGGACCGGCAATGGAGTGTGTTGAATTGGGAGGTATGCATCAGCCTTCACCAGAGCAATTCTTTTTTGAAGTGATAGACAAGGATTCCAGTGAACCGTTACCCGATGGCGAGCCGGGGATGATGTTGGTAAGTCATCTAAATCGCAGAGGTACAGTCCTGTTGAGATACGTTGGTGGAGACATAGTTACACTGGACCATAAGACATGTCCAAATTGCGGAAGGACAGAACCCAGATTTATTGGAACTCCTCGCAGAGCAGATGGATTTACCAAAATCAAAGGAACTCTAATTAACTTAGGCTCTATACAAGATGACCTTGCGGTTCTACTTAGAAAAGGTGTAGTGGAATATCAAATTCTTTTAACTACTCAAGATAGATCCGATCCGCTTTCACAAGATGCGTTCGTATTACGGATTGCATGTTCTGAGCAAGAAAGGGCAAGGATTTTATTTGAAGCGACTGAGATTTTGAAAAATTCGGCTGAAATAACACCGGAAATAGAATACTTGCCACCTGATGCATTCGAGGAAATCGCTGGCGGGTATAAATTCAAGCGCGTGATTGACGAAAGAGGTAAATGAATTCATGGCTAAGACAACTGATTTGCTTCAAGCTGGTGATAGGCTTGATCCATTGGAATTTGAAGTCACTAAAGAATTTAACGAAAATTACCTTCATGCAGTAGAAGATTTCCATCCAAGGTATCAAAGAGGAGCGAGTTCAGCTAGATCTTTGGTTCATGTCGGATTGTTGATCAACTACAGCAACCTCACGCGGAGTCCATCATTCCAGCTTCCTAAAAATGTATCGGCCATACATAGCCACGAGGAGATTGATTTCATTGGCTTGGCCAGAGTTGAAGATGTCCTTGAAGTACACTGGGTTGTCAAAGATAGATATGAGCGAAGAGGTCGCATTTATCAAGTGATGGAAACGATGATTTATGGGCCCGGTGAAAAGAAAATTATCAGGCGAGTTAGTACAAATACTTTTGTCGGCGGACCATATACGAAAATCACCGAGAGTAGTAGTTAAGGGTATTAAGAATGGATTCTATTAGTATCGGAAAATTATTCGAGGGACCTGTGAAACATGTGACTTCTTACAGAACATGGCTTTTTTCTGGAGGGTGGCCTCGCGTTGAAGACTGGCCTGCGAAGAATGTTCACACTGACATGGAATTCGCGCTCCAGTGTGGTCTTCCTACCAGAGGTGCGTCGGCTGCAATGCTACAGGCGTACATCTCTGAATTGATGATAAACATCTTCGGTGAAGACTGGTTAGTTAATGGCAGTCTAGACCTGAAATTTATCCAGTTAGTCAAGATCGATGATCAAATAACTACGAAAGCGTCTGTGGTTAAAATTAATGCCGAAGGCTTGGTTGAATTGAACGTATGGTGTGAAAATCAATCGGATGAAAAAGTTTGTTTGGGTCTGGGTATGGGAAAGGTGGTTAAGTCCGCTTTGATACAGTAACCACATAATTAATATTAAATACTGAAGCAAACAATTAATTATAGATAAGATTTTCACAGAAACGGACATTTAGGAGAGGTGTAGCATGAGCGGATACGAGCCTTTAGACATTTCATATTTGTGCAATGCAGGTCAGGAGATTCTAAGATCGGATGTGAATGTTGATAAAGGTAGCCAGTCACTCAGGGGAATTCCTTTCCAAATTGGAGATGAATCTAGCAATAATTGTTTTATTGCTTTGGATGCTTCATCTGGAAAAATAACTGTGCCAATATCTAAGCAGGGGTTTAGAGTGATTTTTGCTCACTCATTGATGGAAACATCTGTTCACGAAGGGTCCCCACTTGGAATACTGGTAGCAGACTATGTTTTTAAGCTTATGGATGGAACAGAGCATAAGGTCCAAATACGTGAGAGATTTGAGATTGCATCGGGTCCTATTAAAGGAGCAATACCAGGGGTGCCAGGACGTCCTTTTCGTGCCTTTCCCGATCGAAAGCACTTACTGTTTGATCGCTACGATGGAAACTGGGATCTCCTAGGTCGCAGACAAACTGAAGTTATCCCCGAGGAGTCTAAACTTTTCTACTTGTGGTCTTGGCAGAATCCTTCTCCTGAGAAGAATATTCAATCAGTTGACATAATTCCGGCAGGACCATTGTTCATAGTAGGCGGGATTACTGTTGGACAAGTGGATGAGAATCCTTTTTACATACAAAGACGAAGACCCGTAAAGATATCATTAGATAACGACTTAGCCCAAGCTGATTTCGACCTATCTGTTGAGGTTGATCGTGGAATTTCTACGTATCCCCATCCACTTCCTCAAAATTCTCCAGAAGAGTTCCTATCAGACTCATTTAAAGGCTGGGGATCTCCACAAAATGACAAATCAAGCCCTTCCTATGTGGAATTGGCAGCGACTCCTTCGGCATCGGTTACATTAAATCAAAATGGCAAGGAAATTGCTAATGTTAATTGGGGTGATGTGGAGGACAAAAAAATTGTTAAAAATTCTGGAATACGATGGGAATTGCTTGATAGAGGCAGGAATTGGGTGAATGTGACAGTTCTGGACGATTCTACAGGGCAGCCAGTACCTTGTCGGATACATTTCCGCTCTATTGACGGAATTCCATACCAGCCTCATGGCCATCATAATCACGTAAATTCAAACTTGGATACATGGCATGTTGATGTTGGAGGGGATTTACGTCTCGGCCAGATTACCTACGCATACATAGATGGTAGGTGCGAAGGGTGGTTACCACGTGGAGAGGTGATAGTTGATATTGCAAGAGGGTTTGAATATGAACCTATAAGAACCAAGGTAAGTATTGAACCGGGCCAACGCGATCTCTCATTCAGGTTGAAGCGATGGATCAACATGAACGATCGACGGTGGTATAGCGGAGATTCACATGTCCATTTTCTATCAACTCAAGGGAGCCACCTTGAGTCATCGGGTGAAGATTTGAATGTTGTGAATTTACTTCAATCTCAGTGGGGCAGCCTTTTCACTAACACAGAGGAATTTACAGGTCAGCCGAGTATTTCTAGAAAGGGTAACAATATTGTTTATGTATCTCAGGAAAACAGACAGCATTTTCTGGGGCACATGATTTTGTGGGGTTTGAAACAGCCTGTGATGCCCTGGTGTAGCGATGGACCGAGCGAAGCTGAAATAGGCGGAGCCATGGAGACAACGTTAAGTCATTGGGCTGATGAAGCACATGATCAAGGTGGATATGTGATTAGTCCTCATTTTCCAAATCCAAACGGAGAGCCTGCCACATTGATAGCAACCGGGAGATTGGATGGAGTTGAGATGATTCGGAGTACGGAATATAACCACAGGGAATACTATAGATATTTAAATTGCGGGTACAGATTACCTTTGGTAGGAGGTACTGACAAAATGAGCAGTGATGTGCCAGTAGGACTCTATCGTACCTATGTGAACATACCTGCTGAAGAGGATTTTGACTACCAATCTTGGTGCAAAAATGTTGCGAAAGGCCGTACATTCTTGAGTGGGGGGCCAATTATTGGTCTCAAGGTTGAGGGGCAGGATATTGGAGATACAGTGAAATTGTCAACCCCTGGGACCGTTGGTGTAACTGCATGGGCTGAAAGTATACTGCCGATACATCGCTTGGAAATTTTGCTTAATGGTGAAGTTGTTGCCTCAACCGAAAATCTTAGTATGGGACGTAGGCTGGAGATAAACACCAATATAAAAGTAGATGGACATTCATGGATTGCAGCCAGATGTGGAGGTCCTGGCTACTACGATATGACTGAACATTATGATGCTTGGACTAGGGGTAGCTTTGCACATACTTCACCGGTGTATGTGGCTGTGGCTGGAGATTGGTCAATGTTTGATGAGTCAGTTGCAAGAGATATGCTAACCTTGATCGATGGCAGTTTAACCTACATAACTGAATCGGCTCCGCTCGACGTTCGTGGTACCGCAACACACCATCACGGCGAAGCAGATCACCTGAAATATTTACAGCGACCATTTTTTCAGGCCAGAGATGCCGTGCATAAACGACTCGATGAATTGGGTCTTCCCCATTAATTGTTGAGCCCAAAAACTTATTCTAAAGAGCTTCAACACGCTAATTTCTAGAATTGATTTGCAGTGTGTTTAAATTAACCCTAGTTCACCAGCTCTTCTGATACATTCACCTCGTTTTTCATTAGGCATTGGTAGTATTGGGAGCCTTGGGTCACCGCATTCTACGCCTAGTCGTTCACCGAGTATTAGCTTAGGAGTATGCGGATTGCCAAATTCGACCATGTAGTCCGTGATTTCAGTTCCCTTCTGCTGTGCTTTCTCGGCTCTTGATATGTCACCTGCTCGATATGCATCCCAAATTTCTACCCAGACTTCTGGTGCCATCTGTGGAGATGAATCGACGCAACCCGCTCCACCCATGGTCAGCGTGGGTAACACCATATACGCACTACCAATGAAGCAAGAGAGCCCCATTTCACTGAAAACCCTGACATTTTCAGTTGGTGAGGCGGAGTGTTTTAATCCCGTAAGTTGAGGGACTTGATCCTGAAGTTTTTTCATTAGGTCCGATGAGATATTTACCCCGGTTGATCCGGGTAGATTGTAAACAAATAACGGAAGATCAGAAGCATCGGCTATTGCCTTATAGTGCAACACTATTCCATCGTCTGTTGTTCTGTAAAAGAATGGAGGGACAGCACATATGGCTTCAACTCCAACCTTAGCGGCGTGCTCTGCCATTTTCACAGCTCGCCTTGTGGTTGCTGCACCCACATGCATGATGTTATTTGTCCTACCTTTATTTTGGTCTGCTGCCCATTCAGCTATACGGTTATTTTCCTCGTCGTCGAGCAAAATGCTTTCTCCCGTTCCTCCAGCAACCCAAAAGCCGTGGACTCCTGATTGTATGTTAAATTCCATAACTGCTCTGAATGCGGTTTCGTTAACGCTACCATCAAGCGACATGGGGGTTATTATTGCAGGATAGATACCCTCGAAAACAGACAATGTGGCCTCCTTGATTGGGGACGATATGATTTGACGCATTTTACCATGTAATTTTCACAAAATGGTGCATGTTATAATCGGCGAAGTCCTTCATACTGAGAATGGAGCATTATTCGTGAAAGCATTAGTCTATCATGGCAATCATGATCTAAGAATTCAAAATGTACCCTACCCTCGAATCGGTCAATCAGATGTGATTTTGAAAATTGATTATTGTGGTATCTGTGCAACCGATGTAGAGGAGTATGTATACGGACCCAAATTTATTTTCCATGATGATCCCAATCCTATAACAGGATGTAAAACACCGATCATCACAGGTCATGAAGTAACAGGTACTGTGGAAGAGATCGGTAGCTCAGTTTCGGGTTTTAACATAGGACAGAGAGTTGTTATTGATGGCATATTGACCTGTGAAAAATGTTGGTGGTGTTTACGAGGTTTTCGTAACCAATGTAAATCTATGGCAACTGTTGGATTTGCTATCAACGGTGGGTTAGCCGAATACATGTCGTGGCCAGCATCAAAAATTATTCCTATACCAGATCAAATCAGTAGTGAGGCGGCAGCATTGGTTGAACCGGCTTCGGTAGCCATTCACGCAATAAGGCGCGCGCATATTGATCTATACGGTCCAAACGTTGCCGTTCTTGGTGCCGGCACGGTTGGGATTTTAGCAATTCAGGCTGCGAAAGCCCTTGGAGCAAGAGTAATAGCAATAGACAATCGTGCAATGGGCCTAGACCTTGCTTCAAGATTGGGTGCCGATGACGTTATCAATACTATTGGTATGGATATGGGGAAAACTTTATCGGATTTGACCGATGGGAAAGGCCCTGATGTTATTGTAGATGCAGCTGGTGGTAAAGATACTCCAGAATTGTCCATAGAATCTGTTCGTAGCGGAGGGCGGGTTGTTTTGGTAGCTATATATACAAGCAAACCACAATTTGATTTTAATAACATAGTCGGACGTGAACTGGATGTGGTTGGGAGTATTGGGTATGAGAGACAAGATGTTGAGGAAGTGGTCAATATGATTTCTACAGGAGATTTGAAACCAGAGGAACTAGTTTCAGATGTAATAGGGCTGGACGAGATTTTGGAAAAGGGATTTCCTCGTATGTTGGCTAAAAGTAAAGACGTTTTCCGAATATTGGCATCTCCATCAAAATAAAATAAGTGCCAAATTATTATCTGAATATTTATAGAGTCGATAGTTTATCTAGGCAATCATATTGATTCACTAAAAATATTTTGTTGCCATTGGAGCAAAAAAATTGACTATAGTTAAATAACCAATGAAATTATTGGATGTTGTACGGCCGTTGATTTCAACGCGTGAGCGGGTAAGTGCTTTAGCCGGCTTGACCTCAGCATATATGCTGGTGCAGACGTCTAGTCTACCAGTGGCTTTGTCTTTGCCATCGTTGTCCGAGTCTTTCGATACTGGTGTGGATGATGCAGCATGGATTGTGATCGCTTATTTGGTAATGGTTGGAAGTTTAGTTTTGTTGTCAGCCAGGCTGGGTGACAGATTCGGCCACATCAATATTTTCTTTATCGGCATAGTCATATCGTTTATTACCTCCATACCAATGGCTTTTGCTCAGGAACTCTGGCACATAGTGGCATTGCGTGCAGTAGCTGGAGTAGGAGCTTCCCTAGTTATGGGTAATGCAAATGCAATATTGGCCTCAACTTTTGCACCAGAAGAACGGGGAAGGGCTTTTTCAATACCTATTATTGGAGCGCGATTTGGGACACTTATTGGCCTAGCTGCATTTTCATTATTTTTGCATTTTTTAAACTGGAGATGGGTTTTCGGAACATTTGTGCCGATTGGATTAATCGCTATTTTTCTGTCTTTTCCGATGCTCAAATATCGCGAAAGGGTAATTACAGATAGAGTGAATCAGCCAATTGATTGGATTGGAGGTATTTTGTTGGCAGCTTCTGCCATTACTCTAGTACTTTCCGGTACTCACCTTCATGGAGGAGAAGAATCTTTCGTTTCAACTGATGGTCTTAAATATCACCTGCCAATGCATGCTCTATTCTTGATACTTATTGCATCGTTTGTATTGGTTGAATTGAAGGTATCTAATCCAGTGATCAGGATGAGTCACTTCCGTGAGAAGTATTTCTCGATGTCTCTTGGCTCAAATATAACTTATCATTTTTCAATGGTTGCCACCATGACTCTGATTCCAATACTAGTTGAGGATGGATTTGGCAAGTCTCCGTTATTTGTCCCCATAGTATTGTTACCGAGCCAATCATTGGGATTATTTGTACCAATGATTGCGGGCTGGATGTATGATAAGTACCATCCAAAATTAATGCGCCCGGTCACCCTGACGATGATTGCAGCTGGGTTTTTGCTCCTAGGCATTTTAGTAGAGCACATTTCGTTCTGGGTCTTACCTCTGTTAATGCTGCCCATTTCAATAGGTACAAATATGTTTAATCCGATCAACAACGCAACTGTCATGAATTCATTATCTCTTGAACATAGAGGAGTCGCGTCAGGAATGCTTGAGACCACAAGGGAGATGGGGCATGCGTTAGGAGCGACAGCTGCTGCTAGCGCATTGGCTGTAGCTATACCAGTGGGTATTGAATTAATATCAGGAGATGTTGCCAAAGATTTCTATATGCAAGGATTTAGAGGCTCAAGCTTAATGGTCGTTATTACTTTAATGTTTGGCGCAACTTTGGCGTATTTCCATAAAGAATACCGTTCTAAGTCTGATTTCAATAGCCAAATCAAAACTTTTCCTGATATGTCATCGCGTGGCTAGTATGGGAGACTCTACCAGCAAAATTAACACCAGTGATTTTGACTACGAACTTCCGGATAACCTTATAGCCCAGATTCCTATAGAGCCCAGAGATCAGTCTAAATTGATGGTGGTGTCAAGGCAGAATGGGCAGATTTCACATCATAAATTTTTTCAAATCACTGACCATTTGCTTGAAGATGATGTGGTAGTTTTAAATAACACAAGAGTTTTTCCGGCCAGGCTATATGGCAAGCGATCTGGCACAGGATCCTCTATCGAGTTACTTCTTTTAGAGCAAATTTCTCCTGGGATTTGGAAAAGCCTTGTGAAACCAGGTAAACGCATGAGAACTGGGGCATCTTTCGAAATTATTGGGCAAAATCACCGACTGCGAGGCGAGGTGATGGATGTGGAATGGGATGGATCCAGAATTGTAAAAATTGAGGGACAAGAATTGCTAAAGGAGATTGGCGTAATCCCGTTGCCGCCCTATATCCATGAGCCTTTAGAAGACCCTGATCGATACCAGACAGTGTATTCTTCTAATTTGGGTAGTGTCGCTGCACCAACTGCCGGGTTACATTTCACTGATGAATTGTTGAGGAATGTTAGTGGAATGGGTGTCGAAATTGTTTATGTAACCTTGCATGTTGGTTGGGGGTCTTTCCGTCCAGTTGATAATGAAGACCCTAGAGGCCATATTCTCCACTCAGAGGCTTGGGAACTTGGTAAAGACGCAGCGGACAAAATTAATTTTGCAAAGAGTAATGGAAGACGAATCGTATCTGTGGGAACAACCGCTGTAAGACTTTTGGAACATGCCGCGATGCAAACCGATGGGATCTTGCAACCGGGCTCAGGGAAGGTAGATCTTTTCATTTTGCCTGGTCACAAATTTAAAATTGTAGATGCTCTAATTACTAATTTTCACTTACCAAGGTCTACATTACTAATGCTGACATCTGCTTTTGCAGACAGGGATCTCATGCTGAAAGCTTATAGAACTGCAGTCTCTTGCAAATACCGATTCTACAGCTTTGGTGACGCTATGTTTGTGATTTAAGCATCGAACATTCGGCTTCTAAATATTTGTCGCTGTTTACAATTTGTGCGTTGGCATGATTGCAAATGATCTAGTAGCATCTATAAGTAGTATTGTACATAGATTTGTTGAATAGGAGAGTCAATTGAAAGAAAAAGAGGGAATAATCTACAGGTCGATGGGCGTATCCCCAATTATAAATGCAGCTGGGCCTATAAGTAGGTACGGTGGAGGCAGATATCGTCCGCAGGTGGTCGAGGCAATGGCGGAAGCTTTCATGGTGCCAGTACAGATTGATGAATTGAATATACAGGCAGGCAAGAAAATCGCACAGATGCTAGGCGTTGAATCTGCTTTTGTATCTAGCGGAGCGGCTGGGGGGCTAGTTCTTCAAGCAGCTGCATGTATAGCAGGAACTGATGAGGCGAAAATGCGGCGCTTACCAGACAGTGATGGAATGAAAAATGAAATAGTAATGCAAATGTGCCAGAGATTTGCTTATGATCAAAGTTATCTGGTCGGAGGAGGCCGTATTGTAGAAGCGGGTGCAAGGGAAAGTTGTAGCATAGAAGAATTGGAATCAGTATTTAGCGAGCGTACCGCCGCAGCCGCTTACCTTTTCGCTGGGCACGCGTGCAAGGAAGCGGTTTCTTTTCAGGCATTTTGTGATGTGGCCCATTCAAAAGACATTCCGGTTATTGTAGATGCAGCAAATTTCTTGCCTCCTAGGGCCAATATGAGTAGATTTATGAACGAGGGAGCAGATATGGTGGTTTTCAGTGGAGGTAAGGCGGTCAGGGGGCCACAGGGAGCCGGAATTCTTTTAGGTAAAGCTCATCTAATTGAAGCAGCTCGGGTCAATGCGAGTCCTAACAATTTCGTTGCACGGAGCATGAAAGTGTCCAAGGAAGAGATCATGGGTTTGTTAGCCGCAATTGAAACCTTTATCAATGAAGACGAAGGAGTTGAAAATACTAGATATATGCAAATGTGTTCTCAAGCGGTTGACTTACTAATCGAAATTCCGGGCGTCACCGTTTCCATTGAACATGACCAAATTGATTATCTCATACCAACAGTCGCTATCAGATTTAACGAAGATTGGACAGGGGCTACCGAGAAGCAAATTTTATCTACTTTAGCGGGTGGTAATCCACCTGTTTTCGTTCGTACGTTAGCTGGCCCAGGGGAAATTGGCATTGATCCAATGAATCTCAATGATGAAACTTTAGAGTTAGCCGTACAAAAGATTCGTGAAGTGCTGATTGGCACAAATATTGATTTATAGGTACCGCAGGAATTCACTATTTGTACTTTTAACGTATGAAAGTCCTTCAAGACGCGACCCCAAAAGATTAATTGGTAATTAAGGACATTGTAGAGGTATATAAATGTTAGAAAGGTTTAAAGTCCCAACTGAAGAGCAGGTACGTATAGAATATCAATCTCTAAGCCATACAGTGGCTTGTCTATTTGAAAAGGTAGGTGTTCCGCGCAAAGATGCTGAAGAAGGTGCACAAACACTGGTAATGAGCGACCTGAGAGGCGTCGAAACACACGGTGTCTCAAATATGATGCGAGTTTACATAGAAAATTTTAAGAACGGAATGCTAAATCCCAGACCAGAGATCAAGATTGTAAGCGAATCTCAGGGTACCGCCAACGTGGATGCTGACAATGGGTTAGTTACAATAATTGGTCCGAAAATAATGCGAATGGCTGTTGCCAAAGCGTCCAAAGTGGGTATTGGAATGGTAACAGTGTTCAATTCAGGACACTCAGGCGCTATTGGTCATCACGCGATGATAGCCACCGAGTCAGATATGATTGGGGTATGTTACACAGCAGCGGGGTCTTTGGCTGTTCCTCCATTTGGAGCGGAAATTCGACTCGGGACTAATCCGATAGCTATTGCCGCCCCTACACTCAACCAACCCACATTATTATTTGATGCTGCAACAACTGCAGTCGCTGGAAATAAACTGACTTTAGCAAGGAGATTGGGATCACCGATAGCTCCAGGATGGATAGCGGAATTGGATGGAACCGTAACTACTGAGGAAACAGCACCAAGAGAGAGAGGTGAGTACTTCCAAACCCATCTAGGAGGTTCCAGAGAGCAGGGATCTCACAAAGGTTTTGGATTTGCTCTAATGGCTGAGGTGTTGTCAACAATGTTAGCTGGAGATTTGCCTGACATGGTTACTGGCAAATTACCTTATGGCAACAGACATAGCTTTGTTGCATATGATATAGCCTCTTTTACTGACGTGACAGTTTTTAAATCTAATATGGATAAGATGTTAAGTAAACTTAAGGATACAAAGCCCGCGCCTGGCCACACCAGAGTTATATACCCTGGTATTTCGGAATACGAAGAGGAAATGGACAGACGTGAAAATGGCATACCTTTGCATAAAGAGGTAGTTCAATGGTTTGAAGACATATGTGCAGAACTTTCTGTACCAAATTTAGAGCAATTGTGAATTAAACCTGGAAAGAGAGACTTCGGAACCATGTCCAACCGGATGTATACGATATTTAACTATCCAGAATCTGTAAGATTTTGTTACAAGTACCTGTGAGTTAATTAAGATAACCTATTCATAAACTCCCAGAGCTCAATTTGATAGTGGTATTTCTGTACACCAACCCAAGTATTTATCATTGCCACCATTTATAGCGCCAAGATAGGTGGTTTTTAGAGCATTGGTAACTGCCCCCACATCACCGTTACCAATAGGACGATTGTCGAGTTCTCCAACGGGGGTGATATGGGCAGCAGTACCTGTCAAAAACACTTCATCAGCCAGATATAGTTCACTGCGGCGGATGCCACGCTCGACCACTTCTAATCCCATCTCATCTCTGGCTATTTTCATGGCAGAATCTCTGGTTATCCCTGTCAAATTGTTTTCTGCTACTAGTGGAGTGTGCAGAGTGTTGTTTGATACTAGAAATAGATTCTCACCAGAACCCTCTGATACGTTACCGTCTTGATTAAGCATGATGGCTTCATCATACCCAGCTAAAACAGCTTCAGTTTTGGCCAAAATACTGTTCACATAATGCCCGGAAATCTTAACCCTAGGTGGTATTATGGTGTCATCTATCCGTCTCCATGAAGATGTTCTACAACGTATGGCACCCTCAGTCTCGATGTATGCACCGAATGGTACAGTTATCAAAGCAAAGTCACTAGCTAAATCTTGTAATTTCAGGTTTGCTACCAGTTCTTCACTTTTGTAAGCAATCGGCCTGATATACAAGTCTTGCTGGTATTCACAAGCCTGCAACAGTTCAATAGTAATATCACACAAATCATCTACAGAGTACGGTATATCCAATAACATGATTTTACAGCCTTGTAGAAGTCTTTCATAATGTTCTCTCATACGAAACACGTAAAGCTTGTTTTGGTCACTGTTCCAGTTTCCGCGAATACCTTCAAACACTGCTGTACCGTAGTGAAGGGCATGAGTTGTGATGCTTACTTTAGCATCACCAATAGGGACTATTTCGCCCCGGAAAAAAGCAAGATCATTCGGCATGTTTTAGAACTCCAGCTTCCAATAATAGGGCTCATTATAATCTTCACAGCAACATAATGACAATGGACCAGTTTTATTAGATGGGTATGTCTTGTTGCTGCGGGATATACTTTACACGACACTTTGTTGTCCCATACACTTTAAGGCATTAGGGGTTATAACCAACCTAGAAAATGGGAGGTGCGAATTGGCAAAGGGTGGTAACAGGCCTAAACGTGAATCCAAGAAACCGAAAAAAAAATCAAAGGCAGGTATTCTGAATACATCTATGGACTCCCCACCTCCGGAGGTCCAAGTTGTTAAGAAAATCCGGAAACCTAAATTTGACGAACCAGAGTAGTATTTTTAATAAGTGAGTTTTGGGTTGCTGGTAAGAGTTAGCTAACCTGCTTTCACTATCCCGTACTTAGAACCCTGGTCTAACAAACTCTGGATTACTTCTTCCGAAACATTCCTTGGATATGCGGTACTGGACCATTTTGAAGCTAGAACATCCTCCACCGCCTTGGCAGTGGTTTTTCGGTTGCCGGATGCCAGTATGATTCGGAAGATTGCTTCCTTCAGCGGGGTGTCTGGCAGTAAATAATCTGAAGTATCTTTGCAATGGTCCGTAATCATCTGGATGTATGACTTTGGATTGGATTCCAAGGTAAGATCGAGTTCATGAGTTTGTTTACAACTAAAACAGCATCTTCGGGCTATTAACATTGAAACAGATAGTTGGTCAATGGTTTTGCCGCGAATATCGATTGAATAATACTGCTTAGGTGTCTCAACAGCGGTCGAATCGGTTGCTTTATCCGCTTTAGAATTTTTCTGTTTTTTCAAATTATATCCTCCAACCTGTCTAGTATTTGTACGTCGACTATCTCTCCAGCTAATTTTACAGGTATGTTTTCAGGACATATAGCTAGCCCATTCGCCTGAGACATAGAAGTCAGTAAGTTAGAACTTTGATCTCCTGTAAGTTTAGCGTGATATTCACCATCTCTGATAGATACGATTGCCCTTGCATAGACTCTACGACCGTCCGCGTTATGGATGGGTTCATCTAGGATGGCCTTGATAGTCTGTATTCCATAGTCATTTTTTCCTTGCATTTTGCGAATAGCCGGACGAACGAATTGCTCGAACGCGACTAAAGCGCTCACAGGGTTTCCGGGCAATCCTACATGGGGAATCTGCCTATCTTTGTACCCATTCAGAACACCGAAAGCCAAAGGTTTTGCGGGTCTCATGTTGACTGACCAGAAGTCGATTTTTCCATGGTTTGACAAGATGTCTTTTACCACGTCGTAATCTCCGACTGATACGCCAGCCGAGGTTATAAGTATATCAAATCCAAGGGATTGTTTTAACTTTTCTTCAATTGATGCGCTGTTGTCTTTGGCTATTCCTATCATCTCAGGGATACCGCCATATTTTTGAGTTGCCGCTGCAATACTATAACTGTTACTGTCGTATATCATCCCAGGAGTTTGTTCAGTACCGGGTTCTAAAAGCTCATTGCCTGTAGCCAGTATCCCTACTTTTGGTTTTCTGAACATACTTGCTGTAGGCAGGCCCATAGAGGCAAATAGACCTATCTCAGCAGGTCGTATAAGAGTTCCCTTCTTGAGAACTAATTCCCCTTTAGAAATATCTTGCCCTGATGCACGAATGTTTTGAAATTGATCCGGGCTTTCGAATATTTTAATTTGATTGATTTTATCGCTATTGCCAGATATTTGTATTTCATCAGTGTTTTCAAAAGCTACCACGGCATCAGCACCCGGAGGGATGGGTGCTCCTGTCATGATTCTTATCGCTGTTTGAGGCACTACTGATTTTGATGGAATCTCGCCAGCTGCTATTGAGCCGATAACCCGTAGCTCAATAGGGTTTTCTAAAGACCCGTGACCTAGGTCGGTTGTGCGCACTGCATACCCATCCATAGATGAGTTTGGCAACGGTGGGATATCCATGGTGGCGAAGATGTCTTCACCTAGAATTTGGTCAAGAGTGTCTAGTATTGGGGTCTGAACGGGTTCAAGCACAGATACTACTTTTAGTATTCGTGCTAGGGCGTCTTCAACACTTAACATATATTTGTGGTTGTGTGATGGTTGTTTAGTGTTTGTCATTTTGACTTAGAATTCACGAATAAACTTTAGCTTTGGTCATAGAGGTTGTGTATATGCCCAGTTCATTAAGGCCGTAGATTGATGATTGTCATCGTAGTCAGTAATTAAAATTTATGCCTACATAATTTGGCGTTAATTAGGATTGCTCCTTAGCTGTATTCCAAATTCCCTGTTGAGCTGCCTTAGTAGATCATCTTGTGCGTTGTTGATTTGTTCAGTAGTCAAAGTTCCTCTCTCTGATTGGAACGCGACCCTGTACGCTATAGATTTTTTATCGGAATCTATATCGTTGCCCGAATACATGTCAAAAGGAACGGTTCGGACCACCAATTTATGGCGGTTTAAGATGGTTTCTACTTTTGAAGATGGTAATTCAACAGGTAAAATTAGAGCCAAGTCTCGTATTGATTCAGGGAATCGAGTCGGAGTTTTGTAAGTCTTTTGTAGCTGTTTTGATGCTGCAAGCAACAGTTCAACATCCAACTCAAACAAAATGACAGTCGAGTTTTCAATATTAAAACGTTCCAATACGCTGTGTTCAACTTGACCGATAATACCCAGATTTACTCCCTGAATAGACACCTGTGCGGTACGTCCTGATTGGAGTATTTCATCCGTACCCATCTCAAAGCTTGGGTTTAGTCCCAATCCTTTGAGTAGATATTCTACTGTGCCTTTACCGTCATAAAAATCCATCTCAATTGCTGGCATTAACCATGATACTGGGTGTCGGGGGCCTGATAAGATTCCAACAAGCATTTCTACTTCGTTCGGTAAATCATTATTTTTATCGGCTTTTTTTCTGATGAACACACGTCCAATCTCAAATATTCTGATACTGTCAGTTGGTCCGAAGTGGAGATTCTTAGACAGTATGGACAGAGATTTATTTCTGAGACTAGTCCGCAAATGGGAGTAATCGCTACTCATTTGGTTGGCGATTTTTATTGGCTCAGGCAGGTATGATTGACTCTGGATTTTCCCTAGTTCCGCCATATTGGTTAGTGAATAAGAGATTGTTTCCTGCATACCTGATGCAACTAGCAAATCGCGTAATTTTTCTTTGATATCTAGTAACGGGTTGGGAGGTTGGTGTGGAATGGATGTGGATAGCGAAGTTGTAGGTATTTTATCGTATCCAATTATTCTAGCTAGTTCCTCGACCAGATCTTCCTCAATATTAATATCTGCCCGCCAGTAAGGCGGAATTACATCGAAGTCCTTTGTTTTACCAGGCGATTTTTTAACAGAACAACCCAGTGACTCCAGGGTTTTTATTACTAAGGATTTTTCGAGGTCTATTCCCAACAACCTACGAATACCTCTACCGGTTAATTTAACAATTTGTTTCGAAGTAACGGTTTTCCTATTATCAATCAACCCCTTGGCGACTTGGCCACCCGCTAATTCAGTTATGAGTTTAGTTGCCCGTCGTAATGCTATAGGTGCCAGTGTATCCCTGATACCTCTTTCAAATCTATAAGATGCATCTGTATTTATCCTCAAAGCTGCGGAGGTTTGTCGAATACTGACGGGATCAAAAGATGCTGCTTCTATAAGTACTGAGGTTGTTGACTCGTCTACGGCTGTTTCCATACCACCTATGATTCCTGCAAGTGCTATTGGTTTAGAATCGTTTGATATGGTAAGGGTAGGTGGTCCCAATATTTCATTCTTATCTTCAAGGGTTACTAGGTTTTCTTCTTTATCCGCGTGCCTGACCACGATTTGATTACTATCCACTTTGGTGAAATCAAAAGAGTGAAGAGGTTGTCCGTACTCAAGCATTACATAGTTTGTAATGTCCACAATATTATTTATCGGTCGTGTATCTGCCTTTATAAGTGCATCTTGAAGCCATTGCGGAGATGGACCGACGTTAATATTTTTAATAAGAGAAGCAGTATATCGGGGGCATAGATTTGTTGCTTTAATATCTACTTCTACCTGGGTTTCAATTGCTGGTCCGGTTTCTTCGTAAGCGGAGTCAGGCTCAGTAACCGTCTCATTTGTTAAAGCAGCTATTTCATGCGCGATGCCGAGTATAGATAAGCAGTCTGGTCGATTTGGTGTGACATCAATTTCTAAGATTGTGTCACCCATATAGTCATCGAGTGGAATACCTATTGGGGCTAAACTGTCAAGGACGAGAATGCCGTCCGAATGATCTTCAAGCCCCAACTCTTCCCCTGAACAAACCATTCCAGCAGAATGGACTCCCCTGATATTTGCGGGCCTCAGAGCCTCCATTTTTCCTGATTTAGAGTTTAATAGGACAGCTCCTTCACGTGCGAATGCTATTTTTTGGTCAGGCTCCACATTTGGCGCACCACATACGACTGTTATATTTTCCGAGTCCCCTATATCAACAGTCGTAAGATTGAGTCGGTCGGCGTTGGGATGCTTTTCTATTTGATCGATTTTTCCAATAATAATCTTCTCTCTGTCCCAATTACCGATCACTGTTAACCCGTTGACTTCGACCCCTGCCAAGGTTAACTTTTCAGATATTTCAGTAGGAGTAATGTTTATTGGGACATAACTTTTCAACCAAGAGATAGGTACTTTCATAACTTCCTTTGGAGCAGTTGATTACTTGCAGTGATAACAATCATATGATCTACAGATATTTTAAACTAAACAATCTAGAATTGCCTTAAAAACCGCAGGTCATTGGAATAGAAGAGTCGGACATCATTAATTCCATTTTTTAACATAGCTATTCTCTCCACTCCCATGCCGAAGGCGAACCCGGTGTAACGATTTGGATCGTATCCAACACTTTCCAGCACATTTGGATGAACCATACCAGCACCCATAATTTCTATCCATCCAGTGTCACTACAAATTCTGCAACCTGCCCCATTACAGCTGAAACAGTCAATCGACATATCTACGCCAGGTTCTACAAATGGGAAATAGTCACATCGAAACCTGACTTTTCTTTCTTCACCAAATATACGTTGCGCGAATTCATAAAGAGTACCTTTAAGGTCGGTGAATGAAATGCCATCGTCTACTGCAAGTCCCTCTATTTGGGTTAATTGCCATTCATGCGTCGCATCAGTTGCTTCATAGCGGTAGCATTTACCAGGTACCACCATTCTGATAGGTGGATCATTATCCTCCATAATCCTTGCTTGCATTGGAGAGGTATGAGTTCTTAGTAGAATTGGATGTTCTTCAGAGTCTTTCTCCTGATCAATCCAGAATGTATTCCACATATCCCGTGCAGGGTGGTGTTTGGGAATGTTAAGCATCTCAAAATTGTATTTGTCCCACTCTACTTCAGGACCTTCTAAAGTCTGAAATCCCATTGAGGAGAATATTTTACATATTTCTCTTGTTGTTTGTGTGGTGGGATGGAGCCGCCCAGGTTCAATCTGGTATCCCGGCAGGGTTACGTCTATAGAATCCTCAGATTCCAGTTCTTCTGATATTTGAGCATTCTTCAAAATTTGCTCTTGTGTTGCAAAACATGTTTCAAGTTCAGATTTTGCAGAATTAGCGGATGCCCCAATTTGTTTCCGTGAATCCGGCGATACAGCGCCCAGACTTCTCAAAACCTGAGTGAGTTCACTTTTACGACCAAGGTAAGTGGTTTTCCATTTGATCAGATCGGATTGAGAACTGGTCAAATGTAATTCATCCAGTGCTCTTGATTTGATATTTTCTACCAGTTCATTAGTTGGTGATTCTTGCATCCGTTTTTTCTCCAGTAGAACGATAATTATAAATTTGAGTCATTGATAGGGTCAAGAAAGAAATCTACACTAATCCATTTTTCTCGATGATCGGCTTTCGACGTATTTCAGGAAAGGTACGCGAGTAAAACGGTCAATTAGGTAACTTTGGGTCCCCGGAATAGATTTATGATAATTTTATTGAGAAAACACAAGTTTTTCTACAATTTCTAATCTATTGTTTAGGCCAGTTGAACTTATATACACTGGTACGAAAGTCGGGTTAATGCTTCATGTTAGTTCTTAAAACTGAGTATAGGGACAGGCTTTATCCATTATCTGCTGTATGCTGGGCTAACTGATCGGTCAGGATTCAAATCACTGTGCAAAAATACCTCATTAACTGAGTATTTGATAGTATTTGCTTAGAAAATGTTCTTGGTGACGGACACGACATAATTGAAAAAACTCAAATTGAAGTTTTTGTAGTGGGCAATTAAATCTTCATAAATGCTTAGTTTTGCATTTGACAATATGGAGGCAAGAAATGCTGCCGGAATTTATAAAAGAATCTGATTTTTGGGGTTCGATATTTGCGATAGCTGTTTTCGGACTATTGTTACTGGCAGCTGTGGTTGTCCAGGTAATTTTCCAGCTGATAATTAAATACAGAGTAAAAGAGGCCGTGGAATCATTAGATACTCGATTGCTTAAAGCGATTAGGGGTCCAATCGTACTTTTCATAGTGTTTTCTGCATTTTACGCAGGCATGTCTGTGGTGTCTTCACTGTACAGTTCTAGATTCGATGGATTGAATGATTTGCACAAATGGTTCACCAGGGCTTGGGTAGTTATCGTAATTGGCCAATTGAGTTATTTAGTGTCACGTATTAGCCAAGTTGTCATGGGATGGTATATAAAGGCAATTGCTGCAAGGACAGGTGTAGGGGTAGAGACACGACTTCTTCCTCCCGTACAGCGGATCCTTCCGATAGTCATCTATTCAGTTGCTTTCATGGTAGCTTTGGAAAGCCTAAATATATCAATCAGTCCATTACTTGCTGGATTTGGGATAGGAGGGTTGGCCGTTGCCCTAGCCGTGCAACCCACACTAGGCAATTTTTTCGCTGGCACTTATCTTGTCACAGAAGGGGAACTGAAAACAGGAGATTTTATAGAGATCCATGGAGGCCCGTCTGGATTTGTTGTCGATATTGGTTGGCGTAGCACCAAAATACGTAGTCGGTTTAACAATTTGGTTGTGGTCCCAAATTCCAAAATGGCAGACAGCGTCATAACTAATTTTTACAGTCCTGAACCAGCTCTGAATGTGATTGTAGATGGTGGAGTTAGTTATGACGCAGACTTGGTTAACGTGGAGAGAATAGTTAGAGAAGTTGCAGAAAATATAGTAATGAATTCCCCAGACGCGGTTAAAGAGGCTGAAACGTTTTTCGGTTTTAAAGAATTTGGAGATTCAAATATAAATTTTTGGGTATTCATACAGGCAAAGGACAGAGCAGCAAGCTTTACTCTAAAAAGCGAATTGATCAAAGATATCAAGAGCCGTTTTAACGAAGAAGGTATAGAAATCAACTACCCAGTACGAAAAATAATAAAGTGAATCCCACTGTTCAATCAGGTTATAAGACAAT
>CEVA01514527.1_pt1 | contig 50314 bp, 55 predicted proteins | sample 361521 | NCBI WGS metagenome assembly CEVA01 (sample SAMEA2622823, study PRJEB7988) | marine metagenome | isolation source: saline water (ENVO:00002010), including | reverse complement strand
CGAACTCAGAAGTGAAACGAAACAGCGTCGATGATAGTGTGGGTTCGCCCATGTGAAAGTAGAACATCGTCAGGGCCTTATTAAGAGAAACCCGTTGCAGTAGTGCAGCGGGTTTTTTTTATGCGTTTAGAAAAGAAATCTCCCGTAGGCAAGGCTTCAGCCTTGCAGCACCTTTGTCAGGGTAGAACCCTGACCAACAACAGAGCGCCACCGGTCACCACACCTGTAGGCAAGGCTTCAGCCTTGCAGCACCTTTGTGATGCCGCGCGCGAAAATTAAAGCGCATTTGCGCGAAAACTGCGAAAAATGCAAATTGCACGATATTGAATAGCTTTCCAAATAGTTAAACCTCTATTTCAAAATATTGTAGGTCTGGTGCTGGGCCAATTATCCTGCCATCTTCTAAGTATGCTTTACCACTTGCCACCGATGATCCAATTGCTGTGGTCTCGCTGCTGTCAGTGTGGCGCACTGTTGTGGTGTCATTAGCATGAACTTGTACTACTTCAACAACTGTACGTTGCTTATTGGCGAGTACAGACGTTAGCCTGCTTAATGGGTTAGACATTCTTCAATAGCTCCGCTGATTGCTTTATAGAGAGTGCGCCGTTTTGGCCAATGATCACATCGATGCTGATTGCATTACATGTTGCCTTATAAAGGTACTGCTCATATTGAATACCAATTAACTGTCCAGGGCTTAAAGGAGGAAGCCAAGCCGCAATGCGTGTCTTGATAGAGCTTTGGGCCTTGGTTCCACTGTTGGCCAGCTCTGCACTACCGCGCTGACGCAAGGCCTGCACATCGGTCATCAGGGGCTCTGTTACATCAGGGGCGTATCTATCACCCAAGGTCTCACGACGCTTTACCCGCCCGCTCACACCATCTTGCTCGCCACGCACATGGATGGCGTTATATTCTGGAGCCACCACTTTATTGGTATTGTGCTCTAAGATGACGGCCTCATTTAGAATGACATCACACGTTGCGTCTGCTGTATCCCAAGGCATCACTGGCCACAGCGGCACCACGCTGATTGTTTTGGTTGCATCATCACATAAAAGCATGCCGCCGATGCTGCGCGCGACGTGGTTGAGTGCCTCGGCTGGTGTTTTGTTTAACACGTTAAATACACGCTCCGGCACAGGAAAGTCGATCATCTTATTGTCGAGTGTCCAACCATCACTGAGTAAGCCGCTCATGATCCCCGCAATGGTTTTGGCCGTCGCGTTTGAGTAGTTCCTTGGCGCTTGATATGGCGTTGCAAGCTCTGCAATACGGCTGCGCCCTGTGGCTGTGTAGTTGTAGTTATTGAACTTCAATTGGCTGCTATCAACTTCGACAACGACATAGAACTCATAGCCATTGACTTGAATGCGCAGCAGTTCACCGAGCGCACGCTCAAAGTCTATTTTGGTCATAAAGCGCATATTGGCCGTTGCTGCAAATTGGCCACGACTGTGTTGGTATTTGAATGATGACAAAATGATGGGCAGTTCGTCGCTTACACGCACACAACTAAAGGTAGGCTGCATTAGGTAACTCCTTGCAAGGGGTGCTGTGATAGGCACCTTTAATTCGTTTGTTGGTACATCGTCCCAGCCTCGCTGGTCGCCACCAGGCAAGCCCCAGTAGCACACTTTGTGTGGCTCATCGAAACGCATGGAGATTGCGCCCGTATGCGTCTGGCTTTGCTCATCAAAGCGCAGCTTAACGGCTCCTGGGAACGGATGCGCTACCCAGTAACAAATCCACTGCCACGGATACGGCCCCCAGTGCATCAGCACTGATTGGCCAACTTCATGAGGGCTTTGCCACCACTCCATGGTTGCATCGATGCCTGTGAGTGGGCCTGCTTTCCAACGCCATGTAAAGTCTGTGCCGGTGAGTGGTGATTTTGTTCGCCAACGCATGTGCCATGTTGTTTGCTCGCTCGGTAGTAGTGAAGCGTAGCGCCAGGTAAAGTCTGTGCCGGTGAGCGGGTGGGAGCTTGAAAACGCTAATTGATAGCGCTGGCCAATAGACTCTCCATTGAGCCATGCGCATTGTATTTGCTGGCCCACAGCATCGGTAGTCTGCCAAGCGTGTGTGAAGTCTCTTTGCTCGGCTCGGCTTGTCCACCGCTGCGTTGTTGCAGACTCAATCGCCTGCCCATTGCGCCACGGCACATGCCACTCTTGCCCCGTTTCAACAAGTACCGGCTCAGGCGGGTCAACCGGCCCACCATCATCGCCGAAGCGCATAATAAGGGGGCTAGTTTTAACATCATAGCCGGCAGAAAAACGCAGTTTAACGAACATTTAAGCACCTGGTTCGGGAAACGGATCGGCAGGGTTAAAAGTGGCCAAGTCCACTGGGGTCGCCTGTACTAAGTCGAAAATCTTGCCGCTGTATTGCGCATCGTCATCGAGCATGACCACCATCAATACAGGGTCAACCGTGTAGCTCAGCGGCACAAAGCGGTCAACAAGGCCGGTGCCAGTGCCGCAATGAAATAAAAGCCCGCCTGTGTTTCTGTCTAAGAACATTAGCCGCTCAGCTTCTTGCTGCGCATCAACGCGCACGAAGCCAGTCATAAACACATTTTCAGGAGTGAAGTGCTTTGCAGTAAAAAAGTGCATTTACCATTCCTCTAGGTTGAGCCAGAGGCAACTACACCTGGAAGAGTGAGAAGATGGCAATTGCATATATTGCTGACTACCAATGGCCTTGATGAAAGGCTGATATCCCACATCTCTATAACCGGCTTCCTGTGAAACGAAAAAGCCAGGCAATATCCCCCTGCAATGAGGTGAAGTTGTGTCATTGAGATAAGGGGAGCTTTCAAAGTTATCTCTACTCACAAAGTAGAGAGGGCTGAGCATTTTGATTTCTGGCTCTGCTGCAAATGTATCATTGAGTGTGCTGGCAGCCTGATCACCAAATATGTGCACTAAGTCCATTTCACTTGGGGTTCCTGAGCCGTCCAATGGGTAAAACTGCGCAACATTATTCGGTGTGGTGTCCACAATTTTGTAATTCAAATTGTACGACCAACTAAAGGACGTTGAATTTTTAACCCCTGACATTGCTGTAAACCGCCCTGTGTCATTAGGGTAGATAGAGTTTATATCACCCACAAAGAAGGCCACGCAGGTTATTGTTCCTTGGTAATTGTAAGTTGCTCTAATAGGAGAAAAAGCAAAAAAGTAAAATGCTGTAGCAGTACCAATCAGTATCCAGTTCCGTGGCTGATAATTGGCATTTGTACTGGCGGCATTAAAACCAAAGAAGAAGCCAGCGCGAGAAAAGCTGCCTTGCCCTGCAAAATCCAAAGCGCTTTGCACTCTTATAGTTTCGCGAATGGCATTGCCTGGCGCTTCCATCATAACCGTGCCACCACTTCCGCCGCTTGCAATGTTATTTTGAAAAGCAATGAAAGGTGGGTTGGCCACCTCTTCCGCTATCGTCCAGCCTAGAGGCTGCTTAGTGCCATAGCCCTCGACTAGGCACTTTTTGAATATCTCAATATACTCGCTGGGGCGGCCATCAACGACTTGCGGTGCGCCCACGTCATCCCAACGGTAAACGGTTACTTGTTGCGTCATAGTGAGTCTCTGTTGCCTCGTAGTGATAGAGTTGATTTATCGTATTCGATGGAGCTGTGCCCTGGGTTTACCGCGCGACTGGCCATAATGGGCGGTGCTGCAGAAAGCGTTTCAAATAAGAACGCCTCACCAGGTAATAACCCAGCCCCGAATGCTTCTTTGCGAATAATCAAGTACGGCGCTTGCACAAAGGGGTTCATCACAATGCAATCATTGAGAATGTCGCCTGAGTAAACCACGCCTATATGCTCGCCGATTACGCGATAAGAGGTTTCGCTGTCAAATACCACCGCCCAGCGCTGATTGATGGCGCCAAGGTTGGTGGTTTCAATTGGGTACTGCGTGGTATTGAGTGAAGCACTGCCAGGCGGTGAGCTGGCCCCAAAATCGTTTTGCCAGGCGGCAATGGTACGCTCATCCTTCGGAAGTGCTTGTAAATCACCGAGGACATAGGCACTGGAAATGCGCGAGCCTGCTGGGTATGTGCGCGTAAGCGGCGTTAAAAAACGCAGCTCTTTATCATTGATATTGTCGACGGTCACAAGCTCAGATTGCACACTGGTTATTGTGAATGGGCCAGTAAATGAACTAATACCCGCATTGATTGTGACAAGGCCCGAAGTCTTGTCATAGCTAAAGTTGGCATCATCGGGCGTGTAAAGGCGCTGCCAGTCTTTATCGTAGAGCTCAACGTGTGCCGCATCTGTGAGCACTTGCACGGTGTCACCTTGACCGAGTGACGGGCGCTCAACTGCGTCATGGTGCTGAATACGCACGATATTGTTCACATGAAAAATTGAAACGCGCCCGTTATTGGGGAGGCTGTTTGGGTCAATGTGCAGCCAGTCTGCGTCCATCACATGCTCTTCTAGCCAATCAATGTCGTATTCAAGGTGCGTGATATCGACACCCGTGGCCGCTGATAAGCTCACATCGCCATTGGCGTTGATGGTGCCGTTGATGTTCGCGTGGGTGATTTCCCCCGTGTCTGTAGCGCTGACGCTAAACTGAGAGCCGTTTGCGAGTGTGCACCGCAAGTAAAACGAGTTAATCACAAACGACTCTGTGCCCACGTTAAATGAAAACTCGCGCCGGTAGCCCTGGTTCGTTGCGTTGCGCATAAAAATCACTGCGCCCAAATCATCCGCTTGTGTCCCAACAGTGTCGACATTGGCCGCTGGCGAAAGCTCGCCAGTTTCATAATTGCCTTGAGCGAATGGCGCACCTTCGCTATCGTAAAACACACCAAATCCATTATCAGTGTAAACCGTGGGATCACCTGCTTTTTTAATGCGCCACGTTCCTGGCACCACCGCCTCATCAGCACTAAGTGTCATTGTGTTATCAAGCGCGTATTGATGATAGCGATAGTCATCGCTTGAGTAGTAATAAAAGTAAAATGAATTACCCGCGCCCAGCGCAACTTGTAGCGTTGCACTCGCGACACCATCGTTGACTGAAAGCTGCTCCGCATCCTGGCTGTTGTCTATCGGCTCCAGCCGCCTCATACCGCCATTACGACCATAGTATTCGGCGCGATAGAACGGGTTTAACGTGAATAGGTCGGGCACTTCAAAACTAAAGAATGCAATATCATTCGTTGTCGGCGCTTCAAAGATGATCTGACGTAAGAACTCGGTGCCATTAGCACTCGCACTGTGCCGATACACTATGTTTTTAATTTTTGGCACTACGCGCTGTGTCACCGGCAAAAGCGGGGTCTGCGTTTTTTCAACGAGCGCAGACTGGCCAGAGGCGTCAGCTGTGGTCAGCGCAACACCGTGGTATCGTGTATCTGGGGCCGCTAGCAGCTGGCGCATTTCGGCCATTTCGGTAGTGTCATTGAGTGCCGGTGCTTCTATCACAAGCGTACTGACCAGCTCATCATCTGGCTCATCTGATACAAAGATGTGTGCATCTTGAAAGCGCGCTTGGTCAGCGGTGGCCACGGCGGGGTAAAGCTTCACTAAGTCGAAAGAGCCGCGCGCATGGTCAACATCGGATATCGAGCTAAATATATCGTTAAGCTTGCCGTTCACGACTTCCTCAGGGGTGCGATGGCCACCGGCGAAAGGCGCATTACCTAGCAATTCAGGTTTGAATATTTTAAGTGCGTTACGCATTTAAACCTCGTTTAAACAGTAATAAAGTGCAGTGTCACGTTGGCGAACCAATCAGGATCTGCATCAGAGTAAAAAAAGTCGGGATCAGTCTGAATGACCACTGCATTGGGGTTGTGATAGAACTTGACGGTGTAACTCACGCCATTAATAACCAGTGTAAAAGCGCCCAATGTCGTGCGCGCCAGCTCCATAAGCGGCATGATGCGCCCTGCAGGCTCAGCGGTTTGGCTTGATAATGTGATGGGTCTACCGACGTCTATTGGTGTCGATTCAATATGAAACGCGCCATTGAGCCCACGTTCTTCTTGCTGAGCGACACCCGAAAAGCCAAAACGGTTTGTCCAGACAAAGTTATCAAGCTGATAATTCAAAAAATTAATCATAGGGTTGCCTTTAATTTCTCTAGTTCTTCAACCAAGATTTCAGCTGCATGCTGGCGCATGAATGCCTCGACATTGACGCCTCCTGGCAGAGCCAGCTCAATACGCTGCATCGCGTTACCATCGCCCCCAAGTGTTTTTGTGAGCGCTTTAAGAGAGCGCACCAGTTCATTGATTTGTGTGTCACTCAGTGACTGTGATTCAGACGTACTGGAGCGTGTTTGTGGGCGTGATGGCGTCGTTGGCTGTGACTGCTGAGTCTGGCTTTGTTGCGCTGCACGTGCATCACGCTCTGCCTGACGGGCTGCTTTCAGTGCATCCCGTCGCGCCCGTATCATGGCGTTGAGCTCTGATTTCTGAGCGCGGCCAACATAGGTCAGCTGCTGATTAAGGCGCTTGTATACCTCATTCAGCGCATTGTTTGAGCTGGCCTCGTTGATGTTGCGCACGAAGCGGTCATATTCAGCTCGCACCATACGCTCATGGTTTTGTTTCTCTTTTTGGGCTCTCAGGTCAAAGGTGCTTACAGAGCGGCTGGCACCCGAGACATTCGGTGTTGCGTAAGGACTTGCGCCACCGGCGCTGCCACTGCTGCTCCCATAGGAGCTATAAGCTGAGCTCGCTCTGCTGGCACTTTGTGCTACTTGGTCCAGTGCTCGGCGCTGCTCTGCCAGGCTTCGCGCATTTTCGGTATTGGCCCTGGACTGCTCACGCGTCGCCCGGGTGTTACGCTCTGTTGATTTCGTCGCTTCATCCTGGGCATGTTTGTAATCCCCCAATAAGCCGTCCACCGTGCGCAGCATCTCGCCGAGGCGCTCTTTCTGATAGGTGTACTCTTCTGCAGTGATTCTGCTGTGCTCATACCGCGCGTTCAGCTTAAGCACTTCGCTATTTAATCGTTCCTTCTCTTTTTTTAACTCGCCGAGGGTCGATATCTCCAAGGCCTGAACATGATTCAAATCCTCCGTGAGGTGAGTTAGTCGCTCCTGTTGCTCGCCCAGCGCTTCAGTTGCTTTTTTCTTGTCTTCTGCAGAGGCGGTGGCGCTATCAATTACGCGCTGGTTCGTGGCCATCGCTTCATTCGTGGCAGCAATTTCACGCTGGTAGCGCTTGACTGCTTCACTGTTGGTGTCGACGACAGGTTTTAACTTATTCGCTTGGGCAATCAGCTTTTGTAACTCAGTGGTCAACCCCAGTGCGGCGGCAGCTGCTTGGACGCTTGCGGGTACAGTTTGGTCTGTGGCACTGGCAGCGGCCACGGCTGCGTCAGCCCAAGCTAAGAAGGCATCGCGTTGCAAAGCGACGGGCTCATTGGATTGCTGGATAAGCTCAAAGGCACCTTGTGCGCGCTCTGCTGCCTCTGTGAGCGCTTGACCCGCCGTCATCCCAAGCTCTTTGTAAGCGGCCCCCACATCATTGGCCAGATACGCTTGGCGCTTTAGGCTTTCATTGTGCTCGGTAAATTTAGCCTCTAGCGCATCGAGCACAGCGAGCTGCGATTGATACTGCGCACCAGCTCCTTGGACAGCCGTGCGAGCTGATTGAATACTTTGAATGAAGCCATCCACACCATCACGCACACCGTCTAAGTTTTGCGCTTGTTGTTCCAGTGTTTGAATGACGTTTAGCGCTTGCGGCAGTGACAGAGCCAACATCTCTTGGCGTTGGCGTTCCGCCTCGGCAGCTGCGCTAGCTGATGCAGCCAGCTTGGCTTGATGATCGGCCATATTCAGGTATGCGCCGGTGGCTTCATCCATGATGATAAGCCCACGTTCCAGTGCATCCTCTAGCTGCTCTTGGTTTGTGATATTGAGTCGTGTTTGGTCGCTGATGTATTTAAATTCATCGGCCAGAATACGGGCCTGGATGGCAGCATCACGTTGGCTTTGAGCCAGCTTGGCCTCGATGTTGAGTAAGTTGCCATACTCGCCACCTAAATCAATGAGCTCGCTAATGAGGACGGTGTACAGTCCCGCGCGACCAATGCCTGCCGCCATTTTATTAAACTTGCCTGCAGCCACTGTGGCCGCTTCGGTGGCGGCTGTTGTGGTAACAATCGCCGCACGATACTGAGCAAACGCGGCCATCGCTGCTGTCGCGCCCTGGATCACATTACTGAAATAGCTGCCCACTTTCAGTGCGAGCCACACTTTGGCCACTGTGGCTATTTCTTCACGGTACTCGTATAGCGTTTCGCCGGTGGCTTTGATGGCCTCGCCAGTGGTTACGATGGTATCACTGATACTTTGCGCCCATTCTTGTAAGCGCCCATCAGCGGCCATTTCTGCAAACTGCTCATTAATGTCGGTGAGTTGGCCTTTGAGCCAGTCCATCGCCCCTGACTGAGCGATGAGGTTATAAAACTGCTCCACGTTGTCGCGAGCGTTGGATACCTGGCCACTGAACAACGCCATTTGTGCGGCAGCGCTGCCTTCACTGGCGCGGCCCATTTCGTCAATCAAGGCAGCGATAGTGTCACGACCTAATTTACCGGCGGTTGATAGCTTCTGCAGTTCCTGCACGTTTTTACCAGTGGCTTGCTCTAGCATTTCCCAAACGGGCACACCGCGCTCAACCAGCTGCAGGATTTCTTCACCTTGCAACTTTTGCTTAGCCCAGGCTTGACCAAGAGCGAGTGAAATACCTTCCACTTCTTCAAATGAGCCGCCAAGCTTTAGGGCACTATCGGTGATGGCCTGCAATGTGCCATCCATTGGATCTAACCCGAAGGCTTTAAGGCGCACAAACGCCTGGCTCACTTCCCCTAGCTGCAGCGGGGTGTTCTTGGTGAACTCTTTTACCCATTCGGTGGCGGTTTCGCCGCCCTCGATGCTGCCCATAAGAGCCGACATCTGAACACCCAACTTTTCGAACTTATCACCGGTGCGAAATACATCACCGACAGCCTGGGCTACACGGTCTAAGCCAACATACGCCGTCGCTAATGCTGCAACTTGGCCCGCAACATTGCCTAGGCTAGCAGCGTGCGCTTGTTGCGCGGCACTGCCTTCGCGCATATCACGTGTTAAATCATCAACAGCGCGGCCAGTGCGATCACATTGGGCCGCGAGCTGCCGCTTCGCGACTCGTAGGTTATCCGTATCGATACCCGAACGCGTTAACCTCGCTTGCAGCGCTTGATGCGCACTATGCTGCTCGGTCAGTTCCTGGCGTAGTTGCGCCAGATCTTTCTCTGCTGCATCCAAAGAACGGCCCAAGTCAACAAAGGGCTTGTCGGTGTCTTTGGCGTCGCGCTGTAATTTCTCAAGCGCTGTGGCAGCGGCATACACCGCAACTTCTTGCTCTTCGAGTTCGCGCTTGGATTGCTCAAAAGAGCGGATCAAATCTGATTGGTCGCCGAGTTGGTCAAGCTCATTAGCTAGTTTGGCTGCAGCGGGGTTTGCTTCGTCAGCGCTACTGGCAATGCCTCGCAACTCACCAATTAATTCAGTGAGATTTTGTTTTCCCGTTGCCTCAGCAACAACACGAAGGGCTAGCTCTAACGTTTTATTTGCCATGTTTAAACTCGGTTTAAAAAGAGGAAAAAGGGGCGAGCGCCCCTGGAGGTTTGCCAGTAATTAGGAGTCTGTTAACTCATCCACAACGTAAGGCTCATTTTTGCCAGGAGGCAGTTTGGCCGTTCCTTCTAAAGCGCCACTGACATAATCACTGCCGCTTAGGTCCATCTCACTGGATGGCATCATCGAGGCGTCGTAAATATCAAACTTCATGCGCTTGCCGTTAGTGAGGTTTTCTCCCTCTCCAAATAGACGTAGGCGTGTTTGCGATTTCGTGCCGCCGCGAATGCGTTTGCCGGAAACCGCGTTGTACTGCCCTGTCACGGTGATTGAGCCACCGCCATTCACAGCACCACCAGGCAGCGCACGGATCAAGCCCAGGGCATAGTTGAACTCGTAGTCTGTGCCCATCACCAACTCCGTGGCGGCTTGTGAAACAACTAACCCCTCAGAGGCAAAGTTGTTGTGACCAACCGCCACCCACGAGTTATTGGCCGGAAGCGTGACCGGCTTATCTGTGAGTGTCCCTGACGCCTCATTAATGGTTTGCACTTCACCCATTAAGGCCATTGCCACCAGTTCAGCGGGTTGGTCGTCAAACTCCCAGCCAATTGCTGCAGGCTTGGCTATTTTAATGTCATCCAGTGCCTGGCCTTTGGAGGCCTTCTTATTTGATATGCGCGGCTTAGATTCCGCTTCTGCTTTGATAGAGAGCTTGGTGGTGTTAATGGGACCAATGATTTGGCCCATAGACTGACCTTGCTCGTTGAGACGATCAACAAAGACGTTGGCCGCTAGATAGATACCATCACTCATGGTTTGGCTCCTTTAATTCTCATTTCAGTGGTAAAGGCCAACGGATAATAGCCGTGGCTTTTGTCGTACTTCGGTTTGATTGGGGTATTCACTCGCTTCCACGGGCCGACAGGGCCAGTGCGTTTGCCTGCGAGTGCGCGAATGGTGTTTGCAATTAGTTTTCCTGATTGGGCACGCTCTCCCATACGGTCAACGACTATCACGAGCCAGGTCTGGCGGAACTTCTGGTTATTTCCAGCCATCACTGTCTCGTCTATGTGGTCGCCGTAGTAGAGGTAAAACAGCGCCGGTGCACGGGTAATGTTGTCCAGTTCGGTGAGGTTATTGAGGTGCGCCACATTAAAAACACCTGGCACTGAGCTCAGCGCTGTTTCAATATGTGGGGCAGCGGCAAGGTAATCATCTGCAATCTCAAACATTACAGCCACCCTTTGGATTTTTCACGCGAGAAGACACGGCCGCTGGAGTGTATGATGGCCGTATCGCCGGTATCAGGTTTTGCACCCGTGCTGCTAGTGCCTAAAGACAAGACTCCTTTGCCGACATCACGCAAGAACTTCAGCGCATTCTCATAACGCTCTTTGACCACTTCGGGCGCATGGTCACTGCCGAGGCGGTAGCGGGCTATATCGCAACAGTGACTCACTAGGATGGTTGGCACCGAGGCCAGAGGCATGGAGTAACGCCCCGCTAAGTACCCATCAATCTCCGCACTGGCATCACTTAGAGCTTGCTCGAGCACACTGACATTCACTTCATCAGGATTGGAGGCCTCGCGAGCCGTGAGAATGACCATATCGCGCTTATCAAAGCGCTCTAACATGTCAGCCACTGTTGCATACGCCATGGTTACGCCCCTCCGTTGGCAGCAGCAACTGCATCTACGATGATTTGCCACGCTTCATCACGTTGGGCTGCACTCGGTTTCACCGTTTTGGGCTCATCACCGTCGTGCTCGCCTGGGGCGGTGAATGCGACCTGATCAACATTGGGCTTTTTATCAAACGCCTTCTCGACCATGATGGCCACAATGGGCTTGAGTGCATCGTCTACTGTGTCCAGCTCTACAAGCTCACCCAAATTTGGGAGGTCCATGTGTGATTTCGATACAGCGCTTTGGCTCGCTTTTTTATCTTGCACAGTGATGTGTGGATCTTGGCCAAGAGCTTCAATTTGCTCGTCGGTGAATGCCGAGGCATCGAAGGTGTTCTTACCAGGTGCAAACTTGAACCCACAGCGTCGATAGACTTGATCTCGTGGGTTGATAACGACAAGGCCAGCAGGCCCATCACTCTGAGTATCTTTTGACATTTCATATCCTGCCTTTTGAATTAGGTTAAAAGCGGAGCGAACCCCGCTTTAAATGAACAATCGCGTCGCTACGGGAGCCAAGGAACCACCAACACCTCAACCGCTTGGTAGTTGGTATTAGAGGCACCATTTGCCTTTTGCTGAGCTTCAATTAGCGCTTTGGCTTTGCTGCGATTTGAGGGACCAACAACTAAGACATCAGGATTAATACCCAGCGGGCGGCCTTTATCTGATTTAAGGCCCATCATCTTCTCGACAGCCGTATTAAAGTTGCTTTCGGTTAGATCTGCTTTTGAGGCATAGGCTTGCTGCCAAAAGCCATAACCCGTATTCACACGGGCATCAACGCCGTATAGGTACTCATCCGCCATGAACACATGATCTGATGTGCCCGCATCGGTTTTGGCGCTGAGCTTATAGTCTTTGCGCTTTTGGAAGATAATCGGCTTCAGAGGGCGGCGAGTATCAAGCAAATACCAAGGTTTGCCAGTGCCGTCTTGCATATTGGAGACAAGCTCTTCGTTGTCACCTTCGCCGACAACATGCTCAGTATCAAAGAAGTTTTGACCGTCATAGCACAGGGTCGTGAAACCAGCAGCCAGGCAAGCAAAGACCAGTTCATCAGGGTGCTCTTGTGACGCATAGCCCATATCTTGGAACTTGGGCATAAGCACACCGATGGTGTCATCTTCAATGTATTCAGAGGCAATGCCTTCGGTGGCCTCAAACTTCTTGTTTTTAATTGAGTATGAGTGGATCTTCATCTTGTTGACCTGGCGGTCACCAATCCATTCACGAAGCCGGCTGAACTCACCTAGCCATGCATAATCTTCGCTGGCAGTCGTTGAAGGCACCACGGTAGCGATGCGCGTATAGTGAGGTTTGTAGCTCTCTCGACCTTGATTAAATGCTGTTTTTACAGCGGTATAAACTGCATTCAAAGCTTTGGGTGTAATGTTCACAGGTTAAACTCCTAGTTCCACCCACACACCATTGCTCGCCACCTCAATAATGGTGCCAGCAGTGGAGCGGGTATTCGTTGCAGAATCGATAGACACTGTGTCTACCGCGCTAAAAAAAGCTGTCTCGCCGACATTGGCCTCAGTGATGTCACCGGCATTGCGAAATAGATGCTCGCCAATTTCCACCGTTGCCTTAGCTGCTTTGTCTACGCCTTGACTGTTATCAACTGCCAAGCGAGTGATACCAGCACAGATACCCACAGCGCCGACGTTCACCAGTAAGCCTGCTGCGTTTAAGATGGCAGGCTCTTCTCCTTGGAGGCTGACAGAGGCAGCCAGTGGATAAGCGCGGTGCAAGCCCGCACGTTTTGCGATAGAGGACATAACTGCCTACTCCTTATTTTGCTTGAATGTTTCTTCATCGAAGCCACAGGACTTAAGCACGGCGATGTCTTCTGAGCTCAGCTCAGAGTCATTACCTTCCTGCTTATTTTTGTCCTGAGACCCAGGAACCTGGCTGTGCTGTGCAGTCAGAGCAGCCACAGGCTGGCGGGCATCGAGCTGGGCCTTCAGCGCAGCTATGCCTTTTTGTTTGCCAAAATCGGTGAAGTACTCAACCTCGGCGGCAAGGATGCGGCCCTCTTGTTTAGCCGCCTCAATCGCCTGGTCAACCGTGAGGCCATTGTTCTCGCCCTTGAGTGCGACGAACTCCTGGTGCAATGAGTCATAGGTTTTGCGGGGCACGTATTCGCCTAAATCAACAGAGCCGGTGCCCTGAGCTTTCAGCGAGGCGACTTGCTCATTCGCGTCTGATAGCTGCTGGCCAAGCGTCTCTACAGAGTCGGCTTTTTCTTTCATGGCTTTGCATGCAGCCATCGCGGTTTGGTATTGCTCAGCCGTTGGTGATTGGCCTTCCGGCACAGTCACACCCAGCAGCTCGAGCAATTGCAGTGCTTCGTTCATGGTTGTTTCCTCTTTTGGAGTGGAGTTGTTTTTCAACACAGCAACGGCCTTCATGCCATCAACAGCAGGCTCGTTGGTCAGTGCGAAATGGAGTAGCTTGGTTGGTCGGCCAGTCTGCTTGTTGTAAGCAAACACCGGTGAGATATAGCGGTACTCATCATTGCGAAGGTACTGAGCGGCTCGTGATGTCCACTTTACGTCGAGGGCAAAAAGGCCTTCGCCTGGTACATACTCGATACCAGAGGGACTGAACCACCCAGCAGCTGGAGCGGGTTGGCCATTCTCATCGGCATGCAGCGTCTGGTGTTCATAATCAAAATGGAATTCGTTTTTTCGTAGATTGAGCTGCGCAAGAATCGCCTCGTAAGCAATGCTGTCGAGTAGCCATGAACCCGTCGGCACATCATGAGGGCGTCCATCGTGAGCGCGAAACTCACCATCGGGCATGACTTGTACACGCTCGCTCACACCGTCGTCATCAACGTCGGCAACAAAGCGACAAGCAGCAAAACCAACGTGGTCATCATCGCGCGCAGTGAGTGCGGCGATTGGATTCACTTCCGTGTGGACAGTTCCTGGTTGTTTAGGGAGGCATTGCTGTTTGCGAGTGGACATAAAAATACTGGCACCAAGGGATTAACTTGATGCCAGTATCTAAAAAGGAGGGGGCGTTGAATTTTAAACTGGGTTAATGATTTATTGGAAGGAGCTTCTTTGTATACGCTCAGCGATTGAGTGTGCCTTTATTTGAAGTTCGGGATGTTCGCATAGACGATTACCACTATCTCTTAGGCACTCTAAAAAGTCTTTGTTTTGTTCATAAGGTAAGCCTTTAAATAAGCCCTGTTCATCAAAGAACCGCTCTGTTTTCTGTATAATTTGCTTTGCTGTATTGAGCGTGAGCGGATCATCTAAGTATCCTTCTAGCATCATATTTAAGTATTTATGCTGGCTTAAAAGGTGACCCTCTAGCTCTTCTTTCTCTGCGTCACGTCCTTTTACAAGCTCATGAGAATCTCTTTGCCTTATCTCAAGAATTAAATCATCAATTCTCAATATATTTTGATGTATATGTTCTGCTCTGTTCATCTGTGCAATTTTCCAATCTAACTCTAGTTGTTTCTGCGTGGTTTCGTTTTGGTGTTGCGCCTCTTCACTGATTTTCTCTTGCGATTTACGAGTCCTCTCTAACTCTAAACGCGTAGCACGCAACTCGTCTACTTGTATCACCAGAGAAAATATAAGCATAACAATAGTGATAAAAGAAAACATTGGGTTTAAAAGGCCCCCAAAAAAATCGCCAACAGTACCGTATTGAGCTCTCAGCTTTTCATACTCGGCAGCATGGTTAAAGGTGGGCAAAAATGGGTCAAACTGAGATGTGTAGTACCAAGTTACGACGACAGCCACACAAATAGCTAGAGAGAGCAGAAAAAGTAGAGGAATTAAAATGCCTCGCCGTTTTATTTCTCTTGGGAGCTCGTTATCCAAGTCCTCTGAATTATTATCTTTTAGTTGTTCCATAATTTTTATTTGTCTCAGTTTTTAAATCCATTAAATCACTATTATTCTCTTCCCGAAACGTTTCGAAACGATTTCTAAGGCAATTTAACAGGCTCACCTATACAACGAGGCGCATCTAACACATTAGGAGCGCTTAGAGCGCCTCTGAGGCGCTTTTAACTTTTCACCAAAAATGACTCAATCACTTTGAGTATGTCGTCCTCATTATCAGCGTTAACCCCAAAGTACTCCCGAGCTGGAATAGCTGCAGGGCCAGGGGCCATATTACTGGTTCCGCCAAAGTTATGAATAGCTGCGTAAGGCTTGTTGCTGCCAACCTCCGCCCAGAATGCGCCACTGTCTGCCTCAATGCTTGCAGCGAGACCGCCAGCACTGGCCTGAAGTATTTGCCCACCCACACGCTTGGGGTTTGCCTTCAGGTAGTTGTCGCTCAACGCTTCCCAGCGCTCACCTGTGACAGGGCTTGCTTCTTCTGCAAATGCATCCTCCGTTGCACCTTCCATAATCGCTGCGACTTCATTCATCGGCTCGCTGAGGTCATCAAAGCTGTTTGCAATACTGAGCAGTGTATCGATACTCTCTGCGCCTAGAATGTCGATGGCTATCTTTGACATTTCATATCCTTAAACTAAATTTAAAAGGCAACACTAATCTGCATTTCCTACCCTAAATCATCGCTGCTAGTGTGCTTTCAGCAGCTTTGACTCCCAACCTAAACTGTACGATAATTACTCATGGCGGTAGTGTACCCCGATTGGTAAGGGGCAGTTGCGCATCGACTGTGATGTGAGTTCGATTCTCACCCTACCGCCACACATCATAAAGCCCACCTTTGATACCCGCTTCAATCGCGTCGATATCCACTTTGAACATATTAATCACTGCATCCAGCCCAGTCGCTTTATCGTTAAAGCGCACGACAACTTTAATAGCACTTTGTCCCTGGCGAACAACATACAGTAATTCGCCTTTAGCCGGTTCCCACAACACTTGAGTGTTGGGGTCGTTGATGTATCTGGCTAAATTAGCGTATTCACTCAAGCTCAATGAGCGCTGTGCCGCCTGGTGCTTTTCACTGTGGGCATGCGCCAATGCGCGTTCACTGACCACCACGGTGCGCGCAGCATCCACTCCTTTTGCGCGCAGCTGTTCGTTAACCTCATCGGGTAGAAAGCTCACAACGGTTTTATGGCGTGGTCTTGGCCCATTGGCTTTTAACTGCGCAGTGTCGTTATCAACTTTCGCTTTTTGGAATCGCTCAACCCTGGCAATACTGTCTTGTGCCCAAGACTCAAATGCTTCATGGCGGGCGTGTGAGTTGTTCAGCGCTTGGACTACCTCCGCACGAAGAAGGGGATCGTCGACGCGGCCAATCTTATTGGCGATGGCGACATCGGTGCCAAAGCTGCTTTGCCCAGGTGAATAGGCCCAACCCAAATCCGGTGTCATGACATCACCGCCTGGGAGCTTCACGCGAGCATGAGGCACGGTTTTAACCTCACCAGATTCTTGGCTGATCAGCTCAGCATCAAACTCTTGAATGTAGCCGCTTCCGTCTTCGACCGTTAAGCCTCGTTCACGAACCTGAGCTTCGGTGAGCGCACGCACTCGACAACGACAGCCCCACCCATTGGGCGGATAGATGACAGACCATATTGGGTCGTCCCATCGGAATACTCGCCCACGTAGGCGGGCATGCTCGGGCCGTGTTACCCCATCATCAATGGCCACATATTGCCAATAAGGGTGGGTTTTACTGCGCGCTAATAGCCGCCGATAGCGTCCAGCCATATAGGCCGTTTGCATGTTAACGCGGTAAATCGTATCTAAGCGCCGAGGGCTACCCAGTTGGATCTCATCGCCCTGGTCGTTCTTGATTTTGCCCCACCAACCCAGCTTCTGTAGCGTGGGCGTCAGCTGCTCTTTAAATTGCTTGGCTGTAAGCCCATCACTGAGTGCCTGGTCGAGCTGAGAGCGAATCGCACTTAAGACGTCCATGCTCGATGCCCGTGCAACAGTGAACGCCTTACTGTGGGCATGGGTGAGCATGTCGTGCCATTCGTCCGTCACGGCGTAGCCCTTAGATTTAAAATAGGCCACCGCGTCTGCAGGGGGCTTATCAAACGCGATACTAAGTAAACTAGGCATCGATAGAGCCCCATAGCTCACTAACAAAGAATAACCGCGTGAGCATGTCTGTTAGTGCATCTTGATCCATCATTGGGTACTGCTCAGCCAATTGGATTGCAGCAAGCTCTTCATTTTGGTTTAACGAGTCAATCAGCGGCTGCAGCAGTTGCGTATACTCTGGTTGTACATTGCCGGAAGTGATTTCATCAATGGCCGCATTAAGCTGCTCTTGGCTGGCCCCATCTTTGTGCTCAGTACGTAGCACTGCCAATGCCTGTGACTTAAGTGCGGCATTACCCACAGAGCCACTGGGAAGCGGCTCGCTTGGCAGCTCAAGCACGTCTTCACCTTCTTTAGCACGCGGAATACCCAAGCGGTCATGTACATAACTTTGAGGTACTTTCATGCCAAGCTGCACCAGTGAGCGAAGAGGGTAAGCTAAATCGCGCATGGCTTCGGTGGTTGAAGTATCAAACTCAAAACGCGGTAATCGACGGTTGCCGCTATAGCTTTTGCCATTGAGCGCGTACATCGGGTAGAGAATGTCGCGGTTAATGGTTTGCTCTAATTGGTGAATGTCACTGGCAGTAATACTGCTAAAGGCATTCTCATGCACATTCCCTAGGGCATTGGTGCTGGTCTTACCGTCCGCTTGGCTGGTTAGCGTACCTCCTAAAATGGACTTAGATTGTGTCAGCTCGCACCAACGGATCATGGCTTCAAAGGGATCGGATTGACCATTGGCTGCACTTTGAAAGTCTATTTCCATGCCCTTAGGAATGATCCCCCCAGCGTTATGGCCAATGGACATCACAGCTCGCAGCAGGGTCATTTTCTCTTTGTGAGTGGCACCACTTGGATACTTGCCCAGGCGCACCGGCAGGCCATAAATCTCTAAGAACTCGGCTAAATCGCGCACCGAGTAATTCTTAAATAGGAAGGGCCAACTCAGCACCGACACCAGGCCAGTGCGGTGAATATACCCCGATTTACTTTTATGGGTATGCATTGCCCAGCCAAAGGCCCTGGGCGCTTCACCAAAATGAGAGCCATCATTTAAGCGCAGCTCATTACGGTTCTCAGGGTGTGTTTTGAAGAGGTTCTGGTCGCGAAACTCGTAGCCGGTGACTATTTGCTGCTTCTCGATGTAGTCCCACTGCAACTCGTTTGCTGAAAAGCCTTTTAAAATAGCATCCGTAAAGTCGAATAACAGATCATAAAACCACGTTGCATCCTCTATGATTTCAGCCAGCATTTCTGCATCGCGTTTCTCTGCCGCATCAGCATTGCGTGGTGGGCGAACATGCCAATCTAAGCCCACAATGGCGCGGCGGCGTTTACCAATTTCACACGCCACGTGACCATCTTTGTCCTCGATGTCTTTGGCTAAGTCGGCCATGGCCGCCAAGTTACCTTGCTCGGCTTCGCGAAGAAGGCGCGCCAGCTTGGCAGGATTGAGTCCTTGTGTTGGGTGCTCTGCAAACGCTTGCATGAGCGCTGCAACGCGACTGTTGTTCTCGCTTTGAGGTTCGTTTAAGTCATCTAACGAAAGCGGATCACCATTAATATCTACTAGCATAAGTTCCTCACCAACACCCAGCGCCCTGGTAAGCGCTTAGGTCTTCGTAGTCAATGTCGTCGTTGTCGTCTGGTTCGTCGTGTTTGGAAGGGAGGCCTGTGAACTCAATGGCGCTGCCATCCATTTCTACAGCGCGGATCAACATGGCGATAGACACGGCGCTATCACCGTGACGCTTTTGGCCATCACTGCCTGTGCTTTTCCCCTTATCCACCAATGGAATGCCGTCTTTAAGTTTGATATGACCGAGGTCATCAAGCACATCCTGGTCTTTGGGCAGTGTGATGGTGTTCGTTTCAAAATAGTCTTTTAGCTTAGGCATCCACTCGCGATACCAGGCTTGAGAGAGGTGAACGCAGTCCACAAGCTCGGTGCCAAATTTAAGCGCTGCTGCCTCGGCGAGATAACCGCCATTTCCCGTTGCATCGAAAGCCATGCCGCGCAAGCGCGGTAGTCTTGTGGCGATATACAACATGATTTGCTTTTGTTGCTCGTAAGTCACATTGCGCAGCTCAACCATAAAGGGCACGTTCACCGAGGTGTCTTGGTTTACTTCACCAATACTGAACACAGTTAGGTCTCCAGAGCGGGCAAAGTCTTCACCAAATGCATGGCTTAGATCAGGATTTAACTGACTCAACAAACTATCCAGAGTTTGCTCACACCACGTATTCACTTCTGCAACGCGCTGCTCTTCAGTCCAGCTTTCAAAACCATCCGGCGCAGTGAAGCGCTCAACAACGCATTCATCACTTTGTGCTCGTGAACGTAAGCGGCGACTTAGATACTGGCCAGCACCTTGGCTTGGTACACAATAAAGTTCTTCGTTGGCGGCTTCCTTGGTGGGGTAAAGTGCCACTTGGGCCTCAAGCCATTGCTGCTCTTGCTCCTTGCTCCACCGTTGCCCACTGACCAGACAAATGCGTTTGTATAGGCCGTGCTCAAGTGCTTTATCAATAGGGATATGATGAACGGAGTATTTTTTATCACCTCTTCTGGCTGCTGTTATCAGCGTATTAAACAGGTTATCTACGCCGTTATGGGTCGAGATGATACGTACTTTGCCGCCCCACATTGTCAATGCCATTGCAGCCTTGAGCACCTCGTCTAATCTATCGTGAAACGCTGCTTCATCAATGACCACGTTACCTTGGCGGCCACGTAAGTTGCGTGGGTTGGAACTCAACGCGACAACCTTTCGACCAGAGCTTGGGAACTTCACCTCAAAGGTGTTAATGCTCTTCTTAGTGCCGTCCTCGTCTTCGTCCTCAAAAATCCCTTCTTCAATCTCGCCCATCACCATGTTGAGCTTTTGCGCCCAAAAGGCACAGGCATCAATGAACTCTTTGGCCATTTCCTTATCTGAGCCAAGATAGTAGGTGTTTTGGGCGTTGGTGGGAGCCACCGCACTCATCACATCATCAAGCGCTTCGGCAAAGGTGAGACCGGTACGCCGCGACTTCTCAGCAATTTTTACAACTGCGTCATCTTCAATCCAGTCGCGCTGGTACTTGAATAAGATGTCCGTGCCCAAGGCAAGTGCCAAGTTACCTGTAATTTTATTTAGTTGAGCGTCGGAGTTTAAGAGTGCGTCATCAGCCATGCTGTAGCCCTAGAATATCGCGTTTAAAGAATGCCAGCATTTCCTCTTGAGATTGCGGCAAGTGTTCGTTCTTGGCTTTGTGGTCCAGCTCTTCTGCGAGCTTCTCAGCGTACGCCTTTTCGATTTCTTGTTGGCGCTTGTGTGCAGCCATCGCGGTTGACTCAAGACGCTGAGCGGCAAGCATGGCATCTTTAATCATGCCAATATCCACATCGTTATCGTCGTCGGGGTTAAGCAGCTGGTGCTGCATGGCTTTGAACAACTGAGAGCGGCCCATTTCCAAAATAAGCTTGGTCGTATCGCCGGTTGGCTTATCGCCTAGCTCAGCAGTCAGCGCTTTAGTCGATTCACGCAGCTCTCGTAGCTTCTGGCCAATGGCTTCTGTTTTCTGCGCATGGCGTGATAGGCCGCTTCGGCTGATGGTGGCTTCCTCATCAAGGCCTGCTGCGAGTATGAGACTGTTCACCTCGTCCAATATATCGGCTTGTGAATAGCTCTTATCACGCAGCATGGCATCAAGCTTGCGCTTAATGTCCTCGGGGAGCTGGTCAATCTTGCTGGACTTGCCTCGGGAGACTTTATCCATATTACCCCCGTGGCCCTGGGCGTTTAATTCCTGGTACAACGCTGTGGCCATTGGCAACATCAATCCCTGCATGGGTGATTTTGGCAATCCAAGTATTGTCGCTGAGTCGCTCTACCGTGACGTAGCCGTTTTGCTCTAGCCAGTTCACTTGGGTTTTAAGTTGGTCTCGGCTGCAGCCAAGGGCATAGCGTTGCAGAATGTCAGCCAGCATGCTGATATTCGCGCCATAGTCTGCAGATTCCTTCAATGAGATCAGAATGCTGATCCGCTGGTGTTCGGCCTGAACATCTTGTAAAGCCATAGTTATGTTCCTGTTGGGTGGTTAAGGGCTGGTATGGTTTCCTCTATGGGCTCACCGCAGTTCTCGCATCGATACAAGGTGTAACCCATTTCGCCATTGTTAAAATCGTCGGTAGTGACAACCTGAAAGTCGTATACGTGATAAAACGGCTTTGCCTTATCCAGGCCTGTCAGTTGGGTAACGGCTGCACCGCACGTGCATGTGTGTTTAGTTATGGCCACTGCGCTTCTCTCTGAGTTCGTTTTCCATGAGTAAGTCAGTGACTCGTTGGAGAGTCCCCAACTGGGGCGACAACGCATCAATTTTGCCGCCCACTTCAATCAGCCGTTTTTCTAGGTCGTGAATGTCCTCCGCGCTGGGCATATCCTCCACGGTATTCTCAACGGCGCTGAGCCGCGTCTCCAGCCCGCTGATACTCTTCTCATGTAATTTTTTAGTCACAAAGGTGGAGCGCAGCCAGGCCAAGGCACCGGCTCCGACAATGAGAAATCCCAGCGCGAGAACCTGCTTCCACCATTCCAAAATAAAATCCATGCGCTTACCGCCTATAATGCTGTGCGTTGATTTCAAGCAGTTCCTGGCATCCTGTGCAGGTACTGCAGTTTGGGATAGCTGCACGGCGCGCAGCGGGGATTTCAATGCCGCACTCTTGGCAGTGGGCAAAGCCTGCACCGCTCGCTTGCGACTTAGCTAACTGGTTACTAATCGCGATGTCTTCAAACAAAGCGCTGGCCTTTTGGGCGTCATCCATCAAGCTCATGCCAACCCCGAGATAACAATTTCAGGGCCCAAGTGGCCTCGTGTCAGTGTTAGGTTCTTAGCCTCAGAGAAGTCAGCGGGTGTGTACTCATTGGATGGCAGGCTTTCATTGAGAAGCCCCAAAGCTTGGTAGCTTTCCGCCGACAGCTCAGAGCAAAAGATGGAGCTTAAGCATTCTTGGTTAGCGCCAAAGGGCCCATCGTAAGCGCTGCGCAGTAATTCAAGCTGGCGCTGTTCATACGGGCGGCCCGCTAATTCTTTACGCAGCTGAATTAAGGCCTCATGGTTGAGCTCGCCCTGGTCGACGCCCTCAAGCTGGCGAATGGCTATATTCCCTTGGTAGGTATTCACACGCTCACTTAGCGGCACCAATTGCACTCCACGCACCGGCTCACCTGTGGCCAAGTCTGACAAGTTGCTTAATGTGGTCGACTCCCACACGCAGACAAACTCATACTCAGGAATAACAATGACCACGCCAACATGGGACCACTGGCTATTGGTGGCTAGCTTTATACCAGCGCTGATTGGCCCGCGACCTGAGAAAAGTACAATGTCGCCAGTTTTAAGCTGGCCTCGGATAGATTGATAGCTACGCTCTTTCATCGTTTTATACCTTGTTTATGGAGATGGTGCGGGAGTGCTCTCCCAGTAACTTGCCGACACGGCCACGGGCTTGCTTGTAGTGACTCAGGTTGTCTACACGCAGGCGAATATCTATTTCACTGACAGAGAGCCAGCCCTCTTTAAACTTGCTTTGCATCGTTCCGTCATGGCTGTGCAGTGGAATATCGTTGGGATTAAAAGGGTGGCTGCTCATGCGCGCCTTTACCTCTTGTTCCAGTCGCTGAGTGCGACCACGGTCATAAGACCAAGCCCAGTTATCAGCCATGACTCACCCCCGAGAATGAGCGCTCAGTGACATGCTCAAGGCGGTTATACCAGCCCTCTAGGTTTGGCTTTTGTGATGGGTCATTGGCGCAGATACGCGCATACTTTCGGCCACGGCCAACGCTCAAACGGGCAATGACGGTAGAGCTAGGTAGAGTGATAAGCTCTCGTAAGGTGTTGGGGCCAATGATGCCATCGGCCTTGGTGCCTAGCTTTCGCTGCAGCATTTCAGCGGCGGAGGCAACACCGTGCTGAACAGCCGCATCGAGCATCATTAGATTAATGCCTGGCGCAAGTTCATCGCCGTGGATAGGTCGCCAATAATGTAGGTGATAGAGCCGTATTGCTTGCTCGAGCGTTAAGCTTGCAATATCCATGTTGGGGAAGGCTCGCTGGCTGATACCAAATTTAGTGAGCCCACCTCTGTCTGAGGCTATATCGTTGATGCCGCCATCGTCACGCAGACCGCCTTCAAGGTGCAGGATTTCAAGCATGCACAAAGAGAAAGCATATGAGTATGGCGCTAATGCATCTTTTACTTCGGGGTGCTGTTTAAAGTAGGAATATTGCAAAAGGCACTCCAGCAAATCTGTTAAGGTTTGCTCTAGAGTGCCTCTCTACTGAGGGGATGGATTTTAAACTGGGTTAATAACTCAAGTTGCATACAGAATTCTCTATCAAACTACCGCGTTTTATTATTGAACGTCATTGGTAGAACGAGTTAATCTGTTGGCTGAAGAGGTAATTATTTCGTAGCCACTTCAAACATCCCCAAATAACCCCTACTAAATTAAGGAGAACTCATGAGGGAAGTATGTGTTGATTCTGTAGGCACTCAATTACGAGACATGTTGGAAAACCCAGACCCAGTTGATGAAGATATTTTTATCAATTCAGGAGAGGGCAATGTGTTGGGAGTAGTTATTTCAGAGAAAGCTTACAACTTTTTTCTTGAAAAAATTGAAGAAGAAGAAGACCGAATAGACCGAGAAACCGTTGAAGAATTTCATCGAACCAAGGAGTAGTTATGCAAAAAGGAATGGATGAAGACACAAGGTATATCCATGATATCTTGCGTCAAAAAAGAGAGCGCGCGCAGCAAGGAGAAGAAATGGCTGTGTGGAAAAAAGGTGAAGGTTTGATCAAGGAGGATCACAAAGATGGCGTACGAAGTAAAGTTCAGCAAAAAGGCTGAGAAAGCATACGGAAAGTTACCCAATGAAGTTCGTCGTAGAATAGATACGAAGCTGGACTATTTGAGGCTAACACCCCGAGGTACAGATACCAAAAAGCTTCAGGGCTACGCTAATACTTATCGAACGAGAGTAGGAACCTACCGTATAGTATTCGAAATAGAAGACGGTGAGCTGATTGTCTGGATCTTAGATGTAGGTCATCGAGGCCGAATATATAGCTAAAGCTCCAAGACCGTCCATCGAAGGGCGGTCTGAAAGCTCTCTATGTGTATTGAGGTCTTATCTTACTGCAGAAATAATAGGTAAATACTCATCTGAATGGCAGCTGCGAGCGAAAAATGGTCGTTCCGATAACTTAGCTTGCATGGCCGACAAACGCGTTTTTAATATTGAGTCTAGGAGCTTTTTAATGTTGGATATTAACAAAAGAATCGAGCTCATAAATACACTTTTAGAACAGGATACTGAACAAAGTCTTACTTATGCTGCTTTAGAATGTAGGCTTACATTAGAATACCTGTGCTACGAACGATTTAAGCTCTACTTCTCATACCTATCACAAAATGACTTAGAGAATTGGCAGCCCAAACACATCATTAAACAAATTTCAGATCAAATTAATGATGATGTTTCAAAAGAATTTTCAATATCAGTATCAGCTGAAAAAATAAATGGGCGAACGCCAAAGGCGAAAGAAGAATTTGAATCAATAGAATACACCTCTTTGGGTACCCAATCGGAACTTAAGCTAAATAGGCTACATAGCCTGTGGCATGGTTTATCTGGGGTTGCGTTACATATCCCAGTGCCAAGCATTTCCTCTGGAAATATTAATATTTATGGAGAAAAAGAGCGTATCAGAAAAAAAGTTGTAGACGTTATTTCATTTCTTTCAGGTATTAAAGGCAACCTGTTGATGGGAGGCTCTTTCGGAGAAGACTATAGCTTTAATTGCTACGCATGCAGTACCAAAATAAAGCGACCTGTTGAAAGCTTGCTGGATACAACCGTTTTAAGCTGTATAAATCCGAAATGCAAAGAAAGCTACGTCATTAAAAAGGATAAAAATGATGATTTTGAAGTGATTAGAAGCATTATTAAATTTTCATGCCCTGGCTGCAATCAAGACTTAGAAGTCCCTCTAAGGTATTTTCAAGATTTGCTCTTCGACCAGACGTTGAACATTAGATGTGGTAAGTGCGATATGTTATCAGAGGTAGTTATGAGGCCTCTGATGAAAAGCACTGAAGCAAGTGTACCCTCACGATAAAGTATTGCAGCAGACAAGTCACCGAGAGCGATAATAATGAAAGGCTTATATTGGCACGTATGTGACTGTTAGGTTTAACTTAGTTCTGTAAGTCAAATCTAACAGTTCAGATGAAGGCCTGTTCGCTTTATGTAAGAAGGCAGATTAACCTCTGAAGACGTTAGCAAACCACTTTTTGTACCAAGGTAAAGCATCTGAGCTGTCACTTTTTTTAACTCGAAGAGCTAAATTGACATCTTGGGCACATAGCTCTAAAAGAGTTCTCATAATAGGAGGTTCTTTGCACTCGATAGCTTTGATTTTTGATTGATAATAATAAAACCGTTCAGAACTTAAACCGTTTTCAGAGTCTCTAATTAGCTCAGATTCAAGGTTTATATATGACTGCCTCAAGTCGTTGTGATTCTGAGAAGCCCCTCTGCTGTCGACCACTAAGTCTACAGACTGTAAGGCAGCTACGATAGCGGCGAGAAATACACCGATTCCAGTATTGTTTGATAGCGTTGCTACTGCAGACGTGGAAGCTAAAATTGATAAGCCTGCGATAATTCTATGGCATTTGTTGAAGTACTGCTGTCTCAGCATATGATACCTCACACCTAGGTTAACGTTATACGTAACCTGCCAGTGTCTATCGTGGGCTTCACTAAGTTCTTGATCTTCAGTTGGACTAGGCAATGTGTGAACCTATTTCTTTGATTTCGTATCGTTACTCTCACCGCCTGGCCTTTTTGGTGTCTCGAAATGCTGCGTAATATTGTTTTGTATAGGGCTATCTCTAGTGTAACTCTCACTAATATTGTGGTTTTTGCTGATATTACCACGACCATTACTACGATCACGGTCTGCACTTGGGCGTCCATTTGGAGATTGATTACTTTCATTTTTATTTTTTGACATGGTCATTTTTCCTTATTAGTTAAAAAAAGTGAGAGCGTAAGCCGCGTAGACATTGAAACATCATCATTACTAAATGTTAGTTTACAACGCATAACCTATAAACTTTTCAATGTAATTTCATTAAACACAAAATGGCTCTCTTTATAAATCTATTCCCATCCATATAACGCGACCAACTACACGTAGTTGGTTCAAATTTTCTGGTGGGACTAACTGAGCTTCATAAGCTGGGTTATCGGATAAAATCTTTACGCCACCTGAGAACTGTCGTTGTAAACGTTTAACTAGGAGGTGGTTGTCTAGATCAATTACATAAATTCCATCGACAAAGTTGTCGATGGGTGTGGTATCCACCAATAGCGGTTCCCCGCTAATGATAGTGGGATGCATACTATCGCCTTTGGCAGTTATAACTACGATATTGTTCTTGTTGAGGTTTCTTTTAGCCAGCCAGTTGTTATCAAAAATCATGCTTCCCTCTGAATACTCCCTGTCTACTACTATAGCTCCTTGCCCAGCTGAGGCTTCAACATTAAGCAATGGAACATAAAACAAATTTTCAGGTAACATTTTTGAACCATTCTCATGTGAGGCGGAGCTTTTTACATCTATGACATCCTCAAACGATTCGTTCCTTAAACTCTGGCTGTACTGGCCTGTGACCAAGTAAGTAATATCAAACCCCAGTTTACCAAGCTCTGCGAGCTTATCTGAGGGTATGGGAGAACCATTTTCCCAACGGTAATAAGTAACCTTACTAACGCCTATAGACTCATATACCTCTTTTTGTTTGAGGTTAAGGCGCTCTCTTTCCTTGGATAAAAAAGGTTTCATATATTCAACTTAAATATTGACATGGTTAAAATGTTAACCATATAATCTTCATAACACTTAACTAAACCCTTGCTTTAATGTTCGCCAAAACTTTGCACAAGGGTTAATGACCAAAAGGTAATGTACTATGAAACCAGAAGAAATCAAACTCGCCATCAGGCAGAAAGGATACACCTTATCAATGCTGGCAGATGCCCTTGAAGTCAATCTTGCCACTGTCTCAGGGGTTGTTTGTGGTCATACCCAATCTCGCCGGACCGCTCTAGCTATCGCAAAACTAATAGACAAGCCTATAGAGGATATTTTCCCTAAAGTTCCCTCGTACACTCAGCCGAAACATTTGAAGGGCGCTCAGCGAAAAACCGGAGTGGAACAGCTCAGACAGTTATTAGCCTCTTAGTACGCACTTCAATTGGCGTGAACAGCCAAATAAAAACTAACTCTGTTACACATAAAATAGGAGTACAAAAATGGATGCTATGTCTCTTCAGGTAACACAGCCATACGAGAGCAGCCAACGCAGGGCTACCCCTTCCGGCCAGAATCCGAACAGCTTGAATTCGTTCTTCATGGGGTTTCGCACACAGCATAAGCAAAAGGTGTCTCAGCATATCAGCACTGACATGTGGTTGGGGCTCAACGATAGGCAGGTTTCGCAAACCAAGCCACTCCATGACCAAATCAAAAAGGTAGTGATCTTCATTCATCGACGGATTTCTCTATGTTATTGGATGCCTAAGATCATAGTGAAGGTGGAGGAATTAAATAAAGTTCCAAAAAATAGAAAGTTTTGGAATGACTGTTTAGGAGGTGGTAATGATTCGTTCGTCATCTAAACCACGCCGAAGAGCTTGGTCTCGTATTGTTCCAAGAAGTCTCAATGAGTCGCTTCAGCTATGTAAAGAGCATGCTCAGCAAACTAGACAGATGTCAGTGCCTAGGATTGCTGACCGCTGTGGGATGAGTACCGACATGCTTTACAAGCGGCTAGGAAGTGGAGATATGCCAGCCAGCCTATTGATTCCATATATGGCAGCTACAGGAAGAGTTTACCCACTAATTTATATGGCGCAAAGTTTAGACAAATTAGTTGTAGATATGCCCAAAGGCAAAAAGCCAACTCATGCATCATTAACGCATCTAAATCAATTTGCTAACCAAGTCATTGGCCTAATCATGCAGCTTGAGGAAGGTAGTGGTAATACGGACCACGTTGCCAATCAGATTGTATTGTTGATGCAAGATCTTGCTTATCAAAAAATTGAAGTGGAGCAACTAGACGAACCTCAGCAAAGCTTCGATCTCTCCTACCAAGAAGAATTCCCCCAAAATTAAGGACATTACCATGGAACTCAAAGACCTAGAACTATCTGATTATCAGGAAAACGAGCAAAAACAAGCCACTTTAACGTGCTCCTGTTGCCGCAAAAAAGACAGCGCTGGTGGAAAGGTTGCGATGACGAAGGAGCAATGGATCTACGCTGCGAACTACTCAGGGTGGCGTCATGTGATCACCAAGGGAACAGATATGGGCACTGTGTGCGGTAGCTGTGTGGATGAAATGGAGAATACGGCTCAGCCTTTGTCCCCTTCACTTACGGGTATGTGTCATGAGTGATAAGTACGTGAGTGCCCAGATACAGCGGCTATTAAAGCTAGTTGAGCTGATGGCTGGACATGAGTTAGAGGGGGTTGAGCCAGGGAAGATAGCAGAGGCCCTGGATACATCCGGCGCTGACATCACCCGTTTGATGGCAAACCTAGAAGCCGCTGGGTGGGCTGAGCGATTGCCCAGTAACACTAAGCGTTGGCGTCTACATAAGAAACCTGTACAGCTCAGCAATACTGTTGATCACAACATGAAAACAGCCCTGCGCGAGCTACAAACCCAATACAACAACTACAGTACGTTGAGGTAGTTATGGCCGAAAAAGATATTACACCGAGTATGGAGAAAGCTCTAACGGAGGGCAAGGAGCTACTTGCTTCTAAGCAAAGCTCTTTGATTCAGTTGGGGCAAATTCAAGCATTTAACTTTGTTGGAAAACTCGTAACTGTTACGGAATTGAAGATTGTACAACAGATAAAGGAATCCAAGAGTTACAAGGGTCTGACCTATACAGACGAAAATCAAAAAGTCGTAACGGTTACGACTTGGGAAGAGTGTTGTAAGCATTTCTTGCACACTGATCCTCAGAATATAGATAACCGCTTAAGAAACCTTCAGCAGTTTGGTGAGGAATTCTTTGAGCAAGCGCAGCAAATGAAGCTTGGCTATCGAGACTTAAGAGCGCTTAGGCAATTGCCTGAGGACGAACAAGCGTTAGTTATAGAGTCAGAAGCAGTAGAGGTGGGCGATAAGGAAGCTGTAAAAGATCTAATTGATGAGCTCAAAGCAAAGCATAAAAAGGAGCTAAGCAAAACTAAAACAGACCTTGATGCTACCGAGCATATGCTGCGTTCCAGTCGCGAGCTGCAGAAAAAGTCAGCCCTGGAAATACAGGAGCTAAAAGAGCAGCTAGAGCATAAGAAATTTAGTTCAAGCCGCTGGCAGCATGAAGTGAAGAGCCTATTTGAAGCCCAGGCAAAAATTAGTAACCAAATCCTTGAGGGGTTCAACCAACTTTTAGTTCTGAACGAACAGCTCGACACGATGCAGCTAGATGAGCAAACACACCACGTAGCGACAGACGCTTTTTATGCGGATGCAAAAAGCCTACTTAAAGGCCTTGCGCACCTTTGGAATGAGATATATCGCAGCCATGGGCATTTAGATGAAACCGCTAAGCCCAGTGGTGAGTGGCTTGCTGAGTTTGGCTATGAAGGTACTGAGGAGGTGATGTGATGACAGCACTGAATCTAGACTACTGGGCCGAACAATTACAAAACGCAGGCCATGGGCAGAAAGGCGCTATCTTGCAACAGGCATGTGATGTACTGGGTATGAAAAAGGATGCCCTTTATCGTCGACTGAAAAAAGCAGGCTATACCTCAGGCAAGGCTAAACGCTCAGATGCTGGTAAAACCGCTATGAGCGATGAAGCCATTAATATGATGGTCTCTATTCTGAATCAATCGGTGCGCGAAAATGGCAAACGAGTCATGAACGTGCCCGTGGCCAAGAGCATTCTAGAAGAGAATGGCTATCGTTGTTTAAGTACGAGCCAAATCAGCCGAGTGCTAGCTGCACGTTCAGCCAGTGTAACGATGCTAGATAAGGCTAAGCCGCATACTCAGCTGCGTAGTTTGGGCCCTAATCATGTCCATCAGGTCGACCCCAGTTACTGCTTACTGTACTACCCGCCAGGAACCAAGAAGGGGCGTAGCCAGCGCTTCATGAAGGACGCGGACTATTACGCAAACAAACCAGAGAATATAGAGAAGATAAAGCATTTACGGGTTTGGCGCTATGTAATGACTGACCACTACAGTGGCGCGATACGTGTACGTTACTTTGAAGCTGCTGGTGAGAACCAGGCAAACTTATTTAGCTTTTTAATGTGGTGTTGGCAGCAACATGAAGACTCACCTCTAATGGGTGTGCCAGAACTATTGCTATGGGATAAGGGGAGCGCCAACAGCGCTAAGGCAATAAAGAATGTACTGAAGGCGCTACGTATTAAAGATATCCCTCATGAAGCTGGTAATGCAAGAGCAAAGGGCTCCGTTGAGAATGCAAACAATATTGTCGAGACTCAATTTGAAAGTCGCATTCTACTGGAGCCAGTAGCGAGCGTAGCTGAACTTAATGAAAGTGCATGGGCCTGGCAGGAAGCATATAACGCTAACAAAATAAAAGGCCAAAACTGCGCTCACACCCGCCATAAAAAACCACGATTGGATGTTTGGCTACAGATTTACCAGCCGGAACATAAAGCTCGGTTACGCATGCTACCAGACGAGCAAGTGTGTCGCTTGTTGTTAACTCGAAACGATGAGACCCGTAAGGTTAAAGGCGACCTCACAATTACCTATCGTCACCCCGTAACGAAGTCGCAACTGACGTACGACCTTTCTGAGCTGGCGCATATTAGCAACGGCATCACTGTTGAGGTAAGCCCTGTCATCATCAATGAAACCCCCGATCTTCTAGTGGGGATCAAAGGCCCACTGGGTGATGTGGTTTACCACCAAGTACAGCCACTTGTATTTGATGAAGCAGGCTTCCGATTAGATGCTGCTGTTATTGGTGAGCAGCACAAAGCACAGCTTGATACGGCGACTCAAAAAGAATCCAAGGCAGCCGACCAACTTGCCTATCCAGACATGAGCGAGTCGGAAATCAAAAAAGCTAAAAAGGCAAAATCGGCACCTTTTGAAGGCGCATTGGTGGCGCACTCTCACCTTAAAGAAGTTGAGCATGAGACGCGTATTCGTCCTTTGGGTGAAACGGTTACACCAGATAGCGCAGTGGCTCAACAGGTAATGGGAGCAGATAAGAAGAAAGGCCGTGTCGTGGAATTGCTGGATTTGAAGATCATTCTAGCGCAGCGGTTGGCTAGGCCATTAAGGCCAAACGAATTGGATTGGTTAGCCCAATACGGTGAGGTTGTTGAAACGGACGTAAACGACATTGTGGAGCAGCTACATGCAGGTGTATCGGATACGCCGGTGCTGAAAATAGCGAGGTAGAGAGTGAGCAAAACAAAGCTTAACCAGGTGTTTACACAGCTGGATGTTAAGCAAGCCCAATTGGTGAGAGCCCTACAAAAAAAGGGATTCACCTTTAGTACAGCGAGCTTAAGCCGTTTAAAGCGGTTTGGGGAATGGCCAAAGAAGTGCAACAAAGAAGCCGTTCAAAATGAAATAGAGGCATACCTTTTAGACCTGGGAGCTAGCCCGAAACAGCTTACAGATCTATGGGGAGTGTGTGACTCACATAAAAAGCCGCTGAAAGAAGAAATCGAACACGAGGACCCGGAGCCCGAGATGCTAACAACACAAGCAAAACGACATTTTAAATTACGCCAAGACCCATTTGAAAACGAGATAACGACGGAAGATGACGTGTTTATGGTAGACAGTCATCGCTTAGTTCTTGAGGAAATGCTCAGTGCTGCGAGCGCTGGCAGCATGGTTGCCCTGATTGGAGAGTGCGGCAGTGGTAAAACCATTATTCGTCGTGCATTTGTTCATAGAGTCCAACAACAAAACCCCGAAGTTGTCTTGATTCAGCCAGCCCGATTAGACCGCCGAAAGCTAACGGCTGAGTCTATATCAAGTGCTATTTGCCGAGCCCTTCAAGTTAAGTCAGGCGGCAAGAGTGCAGAAGAGCGCGATGCGGCGATTGAGGAAGCGCTTATCAGTAGCGCTAACAATGGCCACTTGCACCTAATGATCATTGATGAAGCTCACGACCTTACGCCCGACGTTATAAAACTACTCAAACGAATTTGGGAACTTACTCACGGATTTAAGCGTGTGATGGGCATCGTATTGATTGGACAAACTGAGCTAACTAAAAAGCTCAGCGGCCAGAATGTGCGTGAGTTCACCTGGCGCTGTAATCAAATCAAGATGCAACCGCTGGGGCTGCATGTTCCTGCTTATATAGAGCATAAGTTTGGACGTATCGGTATCGATGCAAATGAGTTGTTCACCCAAGATGCTATGGGGGCAATTCGCGGGAAGTGCTACGGAAAGATTAAACAGGGTATGGCCTTTGATGATGTAGACCTAGACCGCTCTTTTCCTCTCCAGGTGAACACGTGGATCACGAAAGTACTGAATATGGCAGCCAATATTGGCGAAACAAAAATTACTGAACAAATGGTACATAAGGTCTAGCTATGGGAACAGTCAATATCTCTTTAACAGGTGAAGCGGTGGTTCAAGTTCGCCGTGATATCCAAGTCGATGAAGCGGAAGCTCAAGCAATACTAGCTGATGATAAAGCTATACAGACACTTTTAAATCAAGGCCAGTCACTCGCTGTAAAAAGCTGGCAAATGGTGTCGGGGTTAAAAGCAAAACCCGTTGCGAGTAAGCCCAAAGCAGAGCCAGGCTATTCATGTGCAAACCATTACTGCGGCTGGGTGGGGCATGAGTTTGAAAAGAAACTTATTCCAGACCCTGCAGACGCTAATAAGCAATTGAAAGCTTGTCCGAAATGCAACTTCCTCAGCTTCAATAAGTTTCAAGCGATTACTCCACGCAATTAATTAAGTGGGCTATTGCCCACTTCTACTACTTATATATAGGCAGAACATGAACAACGAACAAAATGAAACACGCACATACCTGGTTAACGCTCGTGGTTTTGAAGTACCACTTAAAGACATCAAGCCTAGTGATTTAGAAAAAAACGATCTTGTTGTCGGCTATATCAAGGACGCTAAGGCACTCAGTGAAATGCATGCTGAATTCAAAGCGAAGGTGTTTAGCAACGTAAATGACTTCATCGCGCGGATGGCCGAAAGCTATAACGTGGAAATAGGAGGTAATAAAGGAAACATCACTTTGACCAGTTTTGATCAGAAACAAAAGGTAACGGTTGGTGTTGATGACCAAATCACTTTCGGCCCTGAAATTAATGTGGCAAAAGAGCTGCTAGATAAAATAGTGGCAGAGAAGTCCGGCGCTATCGCTGACGACAAGCTTCTATTGGCCATCATTAATGATGCGTTTAGCACGAACAACGATGGCCAGTACAGTAAAGCGCGGATCATGTCTTTACGAAAGCATCGCTCTCTCAGTGATAACGAAGATTGGATCATGGCGATGAAGGCACTCGATGATGCAATCATCTTAAGTTCAACTAAAACCTATGTGCGCTTTTATGAGCGAAACCATACCGGCTCGTGGGTGCAAATACCGTTAGTAAGCAAGTCGCTTTAGGAGGCCTTATGCGTTTATCAAAGTCGCGCTACATTCAGTTGATACACATTGCGAAGAACCAGCTGCAGTTAGATGATGAGCTTTACCGTCAAGTACTCCAAGACTTAACTAAAAAACAGAGCTGTAAGGATATGTCTGTTAGTGAGCTAGACGAGGTATTGGAACACTTCAAAAGCAAAGGGTTTAAGCCAGTCTCAAAGAAAGGTGCTAAGGGATTAAGCCCGATGAGTCGCCATAAGAAGCCTGGCGAAAAAACGCAGCTGGATAAGCTGCGCCAGACTTGGATAGAAATGCATAGAGCTGGCTATATTAGGGACGGCTCTGAGGTGGCTTTGCTTAACTGGAGTAAAGCCCAGGCTAAGCGCTGGAATAAAGGCATTGCTGTTGAACGGTTAGAGTGGCTAACACCAGAAGCGCTTGGCTATCTTATTGAACAATTAAAAAGGTGGCATGTACGCGCTACGACTCAGGAGGTTAGCCATGAATGATAGAGTGTCATCTTCTAGCCGAGCCGACGGCATGCTCTTAACTATCTTTGAGCTAGTTATAGAGGGAGTAAAAGAAACACTCAGTGAGCAAGAGGCTGTTGAGCTTGGGATGGATGTTGTTGAACGTATTCGCCACACCTTTGGTGGAGAGCTCGTTTATGTTTGCCAGGGACGGAAACTAGACTCTATTATTATGAGTAATCAAATTTGGAACGAGTTCGATGGGCGGAACCAGACTGAGCTAGCTAAAAAATATGGTTGTTCTGTTCAGTGGGTGTATACAGTTATCAGAACTATGCGCAAGCTAAAACAAGATGAAGTTCAGGGTGACTTGTTCGGTAATAATGAAGGAGGGTAATAATGGCTATAAGGATATGCGACCTTTCAAAAGACCACCCGCTGGTAGCTGCTGCTGTTATAATGGCAGAGGCATACACCAAGCACACAGCAATGGCACCCGCGTTGGAAGATGTTCACAAGCAGTGCCCGTTAGTGACTCCCGATTGCTTAATAGCATTGTGGGTTGGCATCGATGTGATGGGATCAAAAAAGCGGCTGAACTAATGGCCGCTCTTCATTTCACTATTTTAAAGCATGTTTAATAATGTCTCTCGGGTTTTCCCACTTAGTCTCACATGCTCCCGCAGTTATCGCGCATTAGCCTATATAGTTTTCGTACATTAGATCACCTTTGTCAGGATAAACCCTGATCTACAACACAGCGCCACCGGTCATCTCACCTGTAGGTAAGGCTTCAGCCTTGTACCATCCCAGTCAGGGTAAAGCCCTGACCTACAACACAGCACCACCTGTCACCACACCTGTAGGCAAGGCTTTAGCCTTGTAGCACCTTTGTCAGGATAAATCCTGACCCACAACACAGCACCACCGATCATCGCATCTGTAGGCAAGGTTTCAGCCTTGTCAGGATAAATCCTGACCTACAGCACAGCGAAACCCGTTGGAACCTGTTACCTGTAGGCAAGGCTTCAGCCTTGCATCATCTAGTCAGGGTAGAACCCTGATCTACAACACAGCCTATCTAAGGCTTAAAATAGGGATTCTAAATATAAGGAAGTAATAAAGGAGGAGTGTTCCCCGGCGTTGCGGCTGCGAATATCAGCCCTTGAACCCTAAGGTTCAAGGCGGAAGACACCTGTAGACCGTAGGCTTCTCGGTACATGCCGAGCTTGCACAGTAGCCCACAAGATGTGTTCCTAATCAAAGTTTATCGGCTCAGGGACATCATTCGCTGGCCTACAAGCTAGGGAACTCTTTCAGTATATAAGACACAGGCCTAGGGATACAGCCTCAGTTACAAATTATCACGTCATTTGCTGGTAAAGTAAGCGAGAGCCTCATCAAGTGCTGGATATTTGATCGCTGTCATACAATACTGTGGAGTCGGCCTCGCAGCAGTGGTAGCATTAATAACTGTAATTTAAAATATTTCGTCATACGCGAGCCTATCATGAGCGACCAACGTACCTACCAACAAGCACAGCAACTTCTCGAGAGTAATGATATTTTTGTAATGCCGGCTGAAGTCCATGGCATTATCACTGGGTTGTTAGCCTGTGGTGTTGATATTGAAGAGAAAGACTACCAAGGGCTGTTGTGTGATGTGCTGAACGACGGTATCAGTTTTGAGAAAAACCTTAAACACTGGCTTAGTGAACTCTATACCCAGGTGGTAGAGAGTTTCACAAATGAACAGTTACAGTTTGAGATGCTATTGCCCGACGAAGAAGACAGCCTTATCGACCAAGCGAATGCCTTGGTTGCCTGGGTCAATGGCTTTTTACTTGGTTTTGGCTTAAAACAGCAGGACTACGGCAAGATCTCCGGCGATGTCAAAGAAGTGATCCAAGATTTCACTGAAATCAGCCGCCTCGATACCCACTTTGATGAAACAGAAGAAGATAAACAAGCATTACACGAAGTGCTTGAGTACGTGCGCGTATCGGCTATGTTGTGCTTCTCCGAACTGGGCAAGCATGAAAACACTGCACAAACATCAAAGACTTTACACTAATGACTATTAGCAAAAACGAATACCTAATGCGTCAGCAGCGGTTATTGGCGCAAATGAAAACTAATTCGGTAGCCTTGATCCCGGCGGCCAAAGAAATCACGCGCAGCCGCGACACTGAATTTCCGTTTCGCCAAGACAGCGACTTTTTCTATTTAACAGGGTTCAACGAACCAGATGCCATGTTGGTGCTGGTCAATGGCGAGCAGCAGAAATCGATACTTTATTGTCGCGCCAAAGATAAAAGCGCTGAAATTTGGCATGGCCGACGCTTAGGCGCTGATGCCGCCAAACAGCAGCTGCCGGTGGATGAGGCTTATACCCTAGCGGAGCTGGAGCAAGGCCTGCTTGATGCCGTTAATCAAAAAAGTACCTTGTACTACGGTCAAGGTGTTTACAGTGACGTAGATAACCAAGTACTCGCGCTTTTAAACACCTTACGTGGCGCCCCCAAAAAAGGTTATCGCGCCCCTGAAGTGATTCGTGATATTCGCACTTTAGTACATGAAATGCGTCTGTTTAAATCAGACGCGGAAATAGCCATTATGCGCCGCGCCGCAAAAATTAGTGCCGAGGCTCATGAGCGCGCTATGCGTTTTGCAAAACCCGGTGCCACCGAGTACCAATTAGAGGCGGAATTGCATCACCATTATGCTATGAATGGAGCTCGTCACCCCGCTTACGGCACTATTGTCGGCAGTGGTGACAATGCCACTATTTTGCATTACACCGAAAATGAGTCGACCTTAAAAGATGGCGACTTGATATTGATAGACTCGGGATGCGAGCTCGACGGTTATGCAGCCGATATCACCCGAACCTTCCCGGTTAATGGTCGCTTTAATGCTGCGCAAAAAGCCCTCTATCAAGTGGTACTGGATGCTCAGCTTGCCGCATTAGAGGTCGTTAAACCTGGAAACACCCTCGCGCAAGCAGCTAAAGTGGTGAACCGCATGTTGACCGAAGGGCTGGTGAAACTAGGTCTACTTGAAGGCAATGTCGATGAGCTTGTGGAAAGCCAAGCGTTTCGCGCGTTTTACATGCATGGTCTCGGCCACTGGTTAGGGCTCGACGTGCACGATGTGGGTGAATATAAAAAAGATGAGCAGGATCGTGAGTTTGCCCCTGGCATGGTGCTGACCATAGAGCCAGGTCTCTACATTGCCGAGGATGCGCCGGTGGCGGAGCAATATCGCGGTATTGGTATCCGTATCGAAGACGATGTTCTGGTGACAGAAAAAGGGCACGAAAACCTCAGTGCCAGCGTACCAAAAGACATTGCCGCTATAGAAGCATTAATGCAGGAGAGTTAAAGGGTGCAGCACACTGATGTTGTTATTGTTGGCGGTGGGCTTGTTGGAAGCACACTGGCTAATATTCTTATGCAGCAATGCCCCAAGCTGAGTATTGCTGTAATTGAAGCCCACGAGTTACAAAGCTACCACCCCAGCTTTGATGATCGCTGTATCGCTTTGGCAGCGGATTCTGTGGCGTATTTGCAGCAACATCAGCTGTTTGACATCGCTGTGGACTATGCCAGCGCGATCAAGCATGTGCAGGTCTCAGATCGTGGTCACTTTGGTAAAACGCAAATCCATCATCACGACTATCAGCTCGATGCATTGGGCTATGTTGTTGAGGTTCGCCCTTGGGGTCAGCGACTTACGCATGCCGCAAAAGAGCACAGCCAGTTAGCTTGGCATTGCCCGTCGCGCGTGAGTGATATAACACTGAATGCTGACTACAACTGCGTTACTCTTGATTGTGGCACGCAGTTAGGGGCTAAGTTAGTGGTGATAGCGGACGGTGCGCAGTCGCCAACGCGCTCATTAGTGCATATAGATTTTCCTACCACACAGTATGAGCAGCACGCGCTGATCGCTAACGTCCAAGTCCAAGGTGGGCACCACCACCATGCTTTTGAACGCTTTACTGAGCACGGCCCTATAGCGCTGTTGCCTATGTCACAAAGCCGCTATTCATTAGTATGGTGCGATAATCCACAGAAGTTACACACCATGCAACAGCTAAGTGCAGCGGAGTTTACCGCTGCCCTGCAACAGGAGTTTGGCTACCGAGCTGGGCTCTTTACCCAAGTGGGAGAGCGTAGCGCGTACCCGTTAAGCTTTGGCCAGGCGCAAAGCCTGAGCAGCCATCGCACCGTGATAATAGGAAATGCTGCCCACGCCATTCACCCTATCGCTGGGCAGGGTTTCAACCTTGGCCTGCGTGATATCAAAGAATTAGCGCAGCGTATTCGCTATGCTGATGCATGTAGCTTGGGGAATTATCATTTTACTCAAGGTTACAGCCGTGCTCGTCTAAACGATGTCCGCCGAGTGATGCAGCTTACCGACTCATTAGTGCGGCTGTTTTCCAATGGCTCGCGTACCCTTGCTTTAGGGCGTAGTGTTGGCCTCAGTGCGATGCAATTATGTAGTTCGCTGCGCCAACCTCTAGCAAAACAATTGATGGGATTTAATTAATATGCACCAGGCAAAAGTAGCCATTGTTGGCGGTGGCTGTGTAGGCTTAAGCACGGCGCTGGCACTGAGCTTAAAAGGTATCTCTGTGGCCGTTATCGACGCCAAAGGTAGTAGTGAGCCGCTTAATGAAGAGTTTGGGTTGCGCGTGAGTGCCATTAACCACGCCAGTGAAGCGCTATTTCGGGAGTTGGGTGTGTGGCAGGGTATAGCCGCGCAACGCATGACCCCTTACACGCAAATGGACGTGCGCGATAAAGATAGCTTTGCGCATATTCACTTTGCCAGCGAGGAGTACGATGTGAGCCATCTGGGTCATATCATTGAAAATGATGTGATCCACCGGGCATTGGTGGAAAAGCTAGAGCGCCAAGATAACGTTACCCTGCTTTTTAACACCGCCTACAAAGACATCCATCAAGGTGATAATAATGTGCTTATTACCTTAACCGATGGCACGCCGGTGATGAGTGAGCTGTTAATTGCCGCCGACGGGGCCAATTCCGGAGTGCGCCAGCGCTTCAATCTGCCTATTACCTTTAAAGATTATGGTCATCATGCCCTGGTAGCCACAGTAAAAACGGCGCAGCCCCATGATAACTGTGCGCGACAGGTATTTTTAAGCGACGGCCCGCTTGCCTTTTTACCACTGGCTGATCCCCATTACCATTCTATTGTTTGGTCCTGCTCACCACAGCAGGCCGCCACTTACCAAAACATGAGTGAGCAAGAGTTCAATAAAGCCTTGTTTGCTGCGTTTGATGGTCAATGCGGATTATGCACCGTGCAATCAGCGCGAGCGGTGTTCCCGCTCACTATGCGCTATGCCCGGCAATGGGTGAAAGAACGTGTTGTGTTGGTTGGCGATGCCGCCCATACCATTCACCCTTTGGCAGGACTCGGCATGAACCTAGGCCTGCAAGATGCGGCACGACTGAGTGCGCTTATTAGTGACGCACTGACTGATTCGATGACCGCCACAGCGCGGGCATTGCGTACCTATGAGCGTGAGCGTAAGCTCGATGCGCAAAAGCACATTGCCACCATGGGCGCACTCAAAGGGCTGTTCGCAGGTGATAATCCAGTGAAAAAAATAGTGCGCGGCCTGGGCTTAAGCGCGGTTAACGAGATAGCGCCATTAAAGCAAGCTTTTGCTGAGCAAGCCCTAGGGCAACGCCGTTAGCTCAATCGTAAAGTGATAAACTCGGCGAGCTTATCAATGGCTTGCAAAGATTCCTGGCCGCGCTTGATAAGGCTGATCCCAACCTGGCCCAGTGCCGGCAATACATCGGAGTTAGCGGTGTAGGGCAGCTCTTCGGGCACGGTTTTGCGAGCGAGTACGGTAACCCCAAGCTGCTCTTTTATGGCTGCTGTGAGGCCGGTTAAATCGGCATTGGTGTAAACAATACGCCAAGATACACCGGCTTGCTCCAGCGCTTCAATCGCGCGGCGGCGATAAATACATCCCTGTGGCGCCACAACCAAGGTGACCGGCTCGGTAAGCTTAGCGGGGGTATTACCGACCCACACCAAATCATCTTGTAAAAAGCTTGGGTAATGCGGGTTGTCCAGTTGTTCCACTAGGGTGAGTACTAAATCAAATTCGTCACGATTACTCACATGCATCAACTGTTTGCTGAGCTCAGATTTTACTTCCAGTGAAACATCGGGGTACAACGACACAAAGTCACCGATGATGGCCGGTAAAATACTGGCGGCAAATTCACTGGGGATCCCCAAACGCACCTTACCGGTGATGGTTTCGTTACTAAACAACTGTAAAATGGCGTCATTATCTTTGAGCATTTGTTTTGCCAGCGGCAACAGTTGCTCGCCTTGATGGTTAAGAATCTGCCGTTGGCCTTGCTTTTTGAATAGCTTACGCCCGAGCAGCTCCTCTAAGCGCTTTATTTGCAAACTCACGGCGGGTTGCGACAGCCCAAGCAGCTCACCCGCTTTGGCGAAACCGCCGACTTCAACTACGGTCACTAGCGTGCGCAAACTGTCGGTAGGGATATTTTTCATATTAATAAAGCCAATTTAAAAGGTTTTCTACATTGCAATTATTTATCAATCGATAAAAAATTACAATTTGTTGTTAATTTAGCCCAGCTCTATACTGCCCTCAGTTTAGTGCTAGAAAGTAGAAACAGCTATGGCTATTCAGTCGGTATTCTTTGCTCGCCATCAAGGCGTTAACAGTGCCTCGAGCAATACCTTTGTCAGTGCTCACGAACAAGTCATCGATTTAGGCGGCAGTGAAGTGCTGTTATTCTTGAAGAGTTTACGTGACTGTACCCTTAACTGGGCCAAGCAGCCAGGCATGGCAGTTCGTTACCAGCTTGATACAGTGAGCTTTGATGCCTTTTTCTTTAGCGACAGCGCATTACGTCTAGTGACCACAGAAGCAGATAAATTGATGCCCATACTCAATAGCGCCAGCGAGCGTTTTGATGTTGATGTGTTACCGCGCCCAGAGTTACAAAGCCTCCATTTTCAGGGCCCGGCAGCCTGCGACTTTCTGCAACACCAGTTTAGTTTGTTTAGCGGCATGGCCCTTGGTCGTGTTGAGCAACATTACGGTGTGCAACGAAATGATTATTTTGTTGTTGCCAGTGCCGCCGAGCAACAGTTCTACCGCGTATTTGCGCGCAGTTCAGCGCTTGATACACTCAAGCAGCAACTTGTTGATGCACACTTTAACCCCAAGGCTGATGCAGCTTAGTGTGAGTACAACATAGTGTACGCATTACTGTTTTAATGTGTGAAAAGTAAATGTTAATTTGGGTGCCAGCGGCGCATAACTTATGTATAATCGCGGCCCATGTTATTCCCCCTCGAACAACGAGGCCACGCCCACCATACTGGGTTTGTAAAACGTGAAGGAATATTATGTCTTCTAAAACACCTCTACACGCCAAGCACCTTGAAGTCGGTGCTAAAATGGTCGATTTCCACGGCTGGGATATGCCGATTAACTACGGTTCGCAAATCGAAGAACACAAAGCGGTGCGCACTGATGCCGGTATGTTCGACGTATCACATATGACCATTGTTGACGTGCAAGGCGATGACGCCAAGGCATTTTTACAAAAGCTGGTTGCCAATGATGTTGCTAAACTGACAGTAGCTGGCAAAGCTTTGTACACCGGAATGCTTAACGAGCAGGGCGGTGTAGTGGATGACCTAATCATTTACTACTTCAGCGAGAATGAATATCGCCTTGTTGTTAATTCAGCGACTCGCGATAAAGATTTGGCGCACATGGCTAAAGTAGCGGACGGCTTCAGTGTGGCTGTGACCGAGCGTCCAGAATACGCCATGATTGCCGTACAGGGCCCAAATGCTAAAGCCAAAACGGCCACTATCTTAAGCGCTGAGCAGCAGCAAGCCGTTGCTGATATGAAGCCGTTTTTTGGTGTTCAAGCGGGTGATTTATTTATCGCTACAACAGGCTATACTGGCGAAGATGGTTACGAAATTGTCGTCCCTAACGAGCAAGCAGCCGAGCTATGGCAGCAACTGCTTGATGCCGGTGTTGCCCCAGCAGGCTTGGGTGCTCGTGATACCTTGCGCCTAGAGGCCGGTATGAACCTATACGGTCAAGATATGGATGAGAGCGTTTCGCCATTGGCTGCGAACATGGCTTGGACCATCGCTTGGGAACCTGCCGAGCGTCAATTCGTAGGCCGTGAGGTCGTTGAACAGCAGCGCGCCGAAAAGAGCACTCATAAGCTGGTTGGCTTAGTGCTGGAAGAAAAAGGCGTGTTACGTGGTGGCTTAAAAGTAGTGAGCGATGCCGGCGAAGGGGTGATCACCTCGGGTTCGTTCTCACCAACGCTTGGTCACAGTATTGCCCTTGCTCGCGTACCGCGTGACATCGGCGAGACCGCGCAGGTAGAAATGCGTAAAAAATTAGTCAATGTTAAAGTGGTTAAACCTTGCTTTGTGCGTCAAGGTAAAGCCGTAGTATAAGAATTTAAACTTAACACCAAAGGAACAGATAATGAGCAACATTCCAAGCGAGTTAAAGTACGCCCCGTCACACGAATGGGTTCGTCCTGAAGGCGACGGCACTTTCACTGTAGGTATCACCGAGCACGCGCAAGAGCTTTTGGGTGATATGGTATTCGTAGAGCTGCCTGAAGTAGGCGATGAAGTTGACGCTGGCGAAGACTGTGCTGTTGCAGAGTCTGTTAAAGCAGCTTCAGACATTTACGCGCCAATTGGTGGTGAAATTGTTGCCATTAACGAAGAGTTAGAAGACGCACCAGAAACGGTCAACAATGACTCTTACGGTGACGGCTGGTTGTTCCGCATTAAAGCCTCTGACGAATCAGAGCTGAGCAACCTGCTTGATGCCGAAGCGTATCAAAATAGCATCGACGACGAATAAGCGTCGGTAGGGCCCCGGCCCCAAAAAGCCCCGTTTCGGGGCTTTTTAAGTTGTGCCGCCATATCGGCACCTTTACAGGTTTAGTGACGTGCCTGCATGTAGGCCATAACCCCTCACTAGGCCGCGTTAATTTCTTGGATCATAGGAATCTGGACACATGTCAAATGCCAAATCTCTTGAGCAGTTAGAGCAAAAGCAAGATTTTATTCGTCGTCATATTGGCCCAAGCCCGGCGCAAATGAGCGACATGCTAAGCGCTCTTGGAGTATCGAGTGTTGAACAGCTGATGGAACAAACCGTTCCTGCCAGCATTCGTCTTGAGAACGGCCTGCAAATTGGTGAAAGCCGCACTGAGGTTGAAACGCTGAGCTACTTAAAGTCAGTAGCGAGCAAAAACAAAGTATTTAAATCTTACATTGGTCAGGGCTATCACCCCACCCATGTACCTCATGTGATCCTGCGTAACGTTTTGGAAAACCCAGGATGGTACACAGCCTACACACCTTACCAGCCAGAGATTGCGCAAGGGCGTTTGGAGTCACTATTAAACTTCCAAACTATGTCGATGGATTTGACTGGCCTAGATTTAGCGAGCGCTTCTTTGCTTGATGAAGCAACGGCGGCAGCTGAGGCCATGGCACTTGCTAAGCGTGTTGCCAAAGCGAAAAAAGCGAACAGCTTCTTTATCGCCGACGATGTGCATGTACAAACCATTGATGTGGTTAAAACTCGTGCCGAGCAATTTGGTTTTGACATTATTATTGGCCCTGCTCAGGAAGCGGCTAACCATGACATCTTTGGTGCCTTATTCCAGTATCCAACAACCAGCGGTGAAGTCGTTGACTTAACTGATCTTATCGCGGCGGTACAAGACAAAAAAGCACTGGCCTGTGTTGCAGCAGACATCATGGCCCTGATGCTACTTAAAGCGCCGGGTAAACTAGGTGCCGACGTAGTACTTGGTTCAGCGCAGCGCTTTGGTGTGCCAATGGGGTATGGTGGCCCTCACGCCGCTTTCTTCACCACACGTGACAAATACAAGCGTTCATTGCCAGGTCGTATCATCGGTGTATCAAAAGACCGCCTTGGTAATGATGCACTGCGCATGGCGATGCAAACTCGTGAGCAGCATATCCGCCGTGAAAAGGCCAACTCAAACATTTGTACTGCACAGGTGTTACTGGCGAACATGGCAGCGTTCTACGCGGTTTACCACGGTCCAGAAGGCCTTAAAACCATCGCCGAGCGCATTCACCGCTTTGCTGACATTCTAGCTGCTGGCCTTAAGGAGAAAGGCGTCACGCTTAAGCACGATACTTGGTTCGACACCATCACGGTTGTGGCACAGAACAAAGAAGAGGTGGTTGCACGTGCAGTGGCTGCTGAAGTGAACTTTGCCACCAACCACGCGGGCGAGTACTCGGTATCGGTGTCTGAGACCACCACTCGTGAAGACATTGTTGAACTATTCGATATCATTCTGGGTGAAGGTCATGGTCTTGATGTGGCTGCCCTTGACGCACAAATCAGCGCCAATGGTTCGCAGTCTATCCCAGCTAGCCTAGTACGTGATGACGAAGTGCTAACGCACCCGAACTTCAACTCGTACCACAGTGAAACAGAAATGCTGCGCTACATTAAGCGCCTAGAGAATAAAGACTTAGCGCTTAACCACTCAATGATCTCATTAGGTTCATGCACCATGAAGCTAAACGCAACCGCCGAGATGATCCCGATCACGTGGCCGGAGTTTGCAAACTTGCACCCATTCTGCCCGCTGGATCAAGCCGAAGGCTATCAGATCATGATTGGTGAGCTGCACGACTGGTTGGTTGATATTACTGGCTACGATGCCGTATCAATGCAGCCGAACTCCGGTGCTCAGGGTGAGTATGCAGGCCTTATCGCCATTCGTAAATACCACGAGTCACGCGGCGAAGGTCACCGTAACGTATGCTTGATCCCAAGCTCTGCACACGGTACTAACCCTGCTTCAGCGCAAATGGCGAGCATGAAAATTGTTGTTGTTGATTGCGATAAGCAAGGTAACGTCGATATGGACGACCTGAAGGCCAAAGCGGCCGAGGTATCGGAAAATCTATCTTGCATCATGATCACATACCCATCGACGCACGGTGTATACGAAGAAACCATTCGTGATATTTGTGATATCGTGCACCAGCACGGCGGCCAAGTCTATATGGACGGCGCCAACATGAATGCACAGGTGGGGGTCACAAGCCCGGGCTCAATTGGCTCTGATGTATCGCACCTAAACCTGCATAAGACCTTCTGTATTCCGCACGGTGGCGGTGGCCCAGGTGTGGGTCCAATCGGTGTTAAATCGCACCTTGCGCCATTTATGCCAAATCACAGCGTGATCAACGTGCCTGGCACGAGTGTTGATAATGGCGCGGTATCAGCGGCGCCTTATGGCTCAGCGGCGATTCTACCTATCTCATGGGCATACATTGCTATGATGGGCAGCGAAGGCTTGCGCCAAGCGACCGAAACCGCCATTGTTAATGCTAACTACCTTGCACAGACGCTCAGCGAGCACTTCCCAATTTTATACCGTGGCCGTAACAACCGTGTTGCGCACGAGTGTATTATTGACCTGCGTCCTTTAAAAGACGCCACGGGCATCAGTGAAATGGACGTAGCCAAACGCCTACAGGACTATGGTTTCCACTCACCGACCATGTCGTTCCCGGTTGCCGGTACCTTGATGGTTGAGCCGACAGAGTCGGAATCAAAAGTTGAGATTGATCGCTTTATTGAAGCGATGGTGGCGATTAAAGGCGAAATCGAGAAGATCGCCTCGGGTGAATGGTCTATCGAAGATAACCCACTGGTGAATGCACCGCATACCCAAGCCGATGTACTAAGCAGCGACTGGAACCGTGCATATGACCGCTTCGAAGCGGCCTTCCCAGTACCGAGTGTGGCAAAAGACAAGTTCTGGCCAACGGTGACCCGTATTGATGACGTATACGGCGACCGTAACCTACTGTGCTCTTGCCCAGCGGTTGATACGTATCGCGATGAGTAATTGGCTGTAGATCTCGAATAAAGAATGCAACTATCGGAATTAAGTTTGCAACCGATAGTTGAATTCTGAGGTTGGTAAAAATAAAAAAGCGAACCAGAGACGGTTCGCTTTTTTTAGTGTACTACGACAGGTTTAGTGTTGTTTGTTTTCCCATTTTTCCCTAAGTTTAGGGTTTACCCTGAAATCGACCACGTTCGGTGAGGACGCGATTACTTCTTGCTTCGCGGTTTCTTCTTGAGCCGTTTTTTTCTTTTCCTTTAACTTTTCCGATAAAAATTTTGGTAAAGAAAGGAAAGTGGCACCAAGAGCAATTTTTCCTAAATCGTAAATCCCGTTTTCTATAAATGGTTTATAACTTTCATCCCCTAGAATTTGCACTGCATAAGCAATGAACTCATTGTAAATACTACCATTACTTGTTTCCTTAAGAGCCCAAACTATTCCGCTTTCATTTTCATTAAACAAAGGCAGTTCCAGTTCTTTAGTTATTTGTTCTAGTTCAAGTAAGGCTATTAACGTCGCATCTAAAACCTTTGATGAAACGATACCGAGTGACTGTAATTCAGCATAATAGCCGGTAGTAAATAAAGATGTCGGGTTGTTTTCATATGGCAGCTCAGTTTTGAAAGTGATACTTCCTAATTCCTGTGCATTTTCAAACCCAGCTAACTGTTCAGCTCGATAAAGTTTCGTCGTTCCGAAAACTAATGGGGTCGGTGCAACCCTAGAAGATGCGGCGGATAAATCCAGAGAGCCGCTATCTACAAATTCGTCTGCCTGAGCAAAAATAAACTGTTTTAGAAACTGATCAATGCGAATATTAAGCTTAAAAGGTGGAAGGCTTACACCATCTAATTTTTCAAAATAGACTTTGGCTTTTGCCTTATCAACGGTGTCTTTAAGCGAGTCAAAGCGACCAAAATTGTTAAGGTTTTTCTCATTAACACTATCGTTTAATAAGCTTATAAGCTTACCTTTATCTAAACCTAACGCATTAACAATGGCATTAATCTGGGCATTTTCAGCATTGTCTTTGTAGGTGTTGATGTAATCTCTGAAAGTATGGCCTTCTATTAACTTTGCATCGCCACGCTGTAAATCATGTAAGAAAAGCTTGGCGTATTTTTGTTCAGCTTGCGTCAGTGAAGAAAATGACTTGTGCAGTTCGTTGAGCGTAAGTTCAATGCTGGCTTGATCATTATGCTGATTTAGCTCTTTTAAATATTTATCAAAACGACTATTCATATAGTCGGCATCAATCTTTCCTGTGTCGATTTCCGTCAAATAGCCACTAATATCAAAAGGCACATCGCCGCCACCCGCACCACCACCATCACCTTTTGATGCGAGCTCTTTATAACGCAGCGCAAGGCTCAGGTAGGTTTGTTCATTAATGGCGAGACTAACCTCATGTTCAGTACCATTTTCGCCTGTTGAAGCGTCCGTCGTGAATGTATAGACCGACTGCTCCCAATGTAAACCTTGTACCTTCGCGGCTTCTAGATGCTGGTTAAATACTTTAAATAGTTCAGCAAACTTTGCGCACGCCTCAACATCTTCTGGCAGCTTTTCAAAATTCGCCACACCGGCACTAATGAACAACTCGGTAATATCACCGAATAGTTCATTCATTGCTTCTAAGTTACTTTCTAGCCTATCAACAAATAACCCAATGGGTCTGTCGCCAGAGTATAGTTTTACCGCATCGTTAATATGTTGCTCCATCGTATGCGGGTAACGATAGTAACGGATAACACCATGAGGCTTATCGGGGCCAAACAATCGATTGGTACGAGAGAAGGCTTGGATGATGTTTTGGTATTTAATTACCTTATCTAAATACAAGACATTCAGCCACTTGGAGTCAAAACCGGTGAGCATTTGGTCTACAACAATCAATAAATCCAACTGTTTTGTAGGATCGGTATGGATACGCTCATAAGGTTTTTTGTGAGCAAGGCGTGCGGCTAGATCTTTCTTAAATGCTGCATGGCGGGCAAAATCAAAATCGTGGCCATAACGCGCATTATAGTCACGCATAATCTCATCCAAGCCATCACCTTTAAATGTTGGCCCTCGGTCGCCACTGCCGTCATTATCAATGTTAGGATCAAACAGTGCTGATACTTTTAAATCAGGCTTAGCAGCCTTTAGCAGACGGTAATAATCAATGGCTTCAGCAATACTGTTAGTAGCCAAAATCGCATGAAACTTATTGCCTTGGCTTAGCACATCCCATTTGTGCAGAATATCTTCTACCACTTTGGCTTGGTGAGTATCGCTTAGGTACTGACTTTTAGGCACATAATCTTCAATACCTTTGTGGTATTTACCTGTGGCGTCTTTGTAGCCAGCCATAGGCACTTCATTCATAAAATAATTAAATTTTTTCTTTTTGGCGGGATTATCCATGGCTTCAGCTACCGACTCCGCTTTCGCTTGTTCAAGGGCAACTGCTTGTTTTAGGTCTCCGTCTCTAAAAGTAGGCACTTTGTAGGGATCAAAGCCGAGTACGTTACCATCGCGAATACCATCGGCTATGCTGTAGCGGTGCAGCTCGTTGCCGAATACGGTACTGGTGGTATTACCGTTTTTTTCATTTTCTTCTTGGATCGGAGTGCCAGTAAAACCAAAAAATAAGGCACGTGGAAAAGTACGTTTGATAATGATCAGCATGTCGCCAAATGTTGAACGATGCGCCTCATCAATAATAAATACCAAGCGTTTAGCGCGGATTTTTTCAACATCTGCGCTATTAGTTGATATAAGCGTTGCAGTGCCTTCATCCTGCTCTGTATCGCTAGAGACGTCTTCAAAAATATTACTCATTTTTTGAATCGAGCTAACAATGAGGGTATCGGCTGGGGACGTGCTTTTTAACTTGGTTACCAATACATGGGTATTTTCGGTGGCTTGTACATCTTCACCATCGCCTGCAAAATTACGATATTCCGCCAGCGACTGAGTACCTAGTTCAATGCGATCCATCAAAAAAATGACTTTATCGGCATCTTTTGACTGGGCAATCAGCTGTGCAGATTTAAAGCTGGTCATAGTTTTGCCTGAACCTGTGGTATGCCATACATAGCCGCCCAAACGGTCTGGGTTATTGGGACTCCCCAGTTGTTGCCAGTTGGTTTTGGCTACCTTATCGGATATCGCATTGGCGGCGTAATACTGATAACTACGCATCACTTTAAGCACACCATCGGTATCATCGGCAACAGTGTAAAAGCCAATCAACTGGTGCGCCATGGGAATGGATAACAGTGTCGAGGCAATGTCTTTCCAATGGTTCATGGGCTCGTTATTAAAATCGGCCCAATTGAATTGGTAGTCTGGGTTAAATTTGCCATCTAGCCCAGGATTGGCAAAGTATTTAGTCTCTTCTGGTTCCATGGCAACAAACACTTGAATCAGTGAAAATAGGCCACTAAAAATACCTTCTTTGCTGTATTTTTCGATTTGGTTAACCGCTTGGCTTACTGGCACGCCACTGCGTTTAAGTTCCACATGAATAACCGGCATACCGTTAATCAGTAACAACACATCACCACGTCGGTCATTACGCAGTGGGCTGCCGCGTTCAAATTTCGGCTGCTGGACGATTTGGTAACGGCTTTGGCCTGCTGCAATTTCTTGGCGGTCATAAATTTTTAGGCTGACTTCTTTGCCAAGATGCAAGGCATCGGCTGGGTTATCGCGCTTAATGGCCACATTTTTGCCATTGATTAGGCCATTAAGCTTAAGCGGTGTTTTCAGCTCTTTGATCTGCTCAATAATCTGCTGCATT
>CEVA01088958.1_pt1 | contig 50857 bp, 71 predicted proteins | sample 361521 | NCBI WGS metagenome assembly CEVA01 (sample SAMEA2622823, study PRJEB7988) | marine metagenome | isolation source: saline water (ENVO:00002010), including | reverse complement strand
CTTAGCGCCTACAGGCCCCTGCAGCAAGGTTGGTAAACCTTGCTCATTAGTTACGGGGTTTTGTTCGTCATCGAGGACGATAAAATCTAGAATTGGGTCGAGTTTACTTGTCATTTTTAAGCCATCCTAAAGGTTCAACACAACGAGCTGTGCCAACTAAAACAGTGTGTCCATTTTCGTCTAGCATTGTTGCTTGGTTATCTACTGGGTGTATTTTGCTATCATCGCCCCAATCGCCGGCAACAGCATCATAGGTAAGCTCTGTATATGCGTAATTTATAAAAGCTTGTTGATTTTCAACTACGTTGTAGTCTAGAGCTTTGAATGCTGGCCCTGCATTTGTCGGGATTCCTAAACTTAAAGGTGTATGTTTATTCTCACCTGTACTTTTATTACTAGCCCACAAAATTCCTTGTGAAGGTAAAAAGGATGAACTAAGAAGTGTTAAGGTTTCTTGCCCCACATTAGATGTATTAGCAGGGTGTGTTAGAATTTTACTAATTAATGAGAATGCGAAGTATCTTGCATTTTTAATCCCTGCATCCATAGATGCAAAAACACTACCTAGACCAACTATTCCGCCTAATATTTTAGTATTTCCTACGGGTTTTGTGCTTCTAGCTTTAACAGTGTAGTTCCAAACCTCAATCCTGCCACTCGCCATTGCAGAACTTGCTGTCATTGAATTTGTAATTAAAGAGAAATCACTCTCTACATCTGACCAAGTTGCCCCGTTGTCAGTTGTAATGGTGCGCGATAGTGTAGTATCTAAAGATGGCTTAGTTGCTGTAAAAGTATTAAAAGCTTTTACACCGTCTGGTATTGTAGGATTCCAACTACCTACCCAGCCATCTTTTAAATCATCACAAAGTAAGATGTTTGCAGGATCACCTATTACTTCTGTGTGGGTGTATTCCCCTGCAACAGATGAACTTGTTGCAAGTGAAAAGATCAAATACGACTCATCAGTCCATGCATCTGATAAAGGGCCATCTAAATAAATCCCAGTTCTGTCGCTACCTGATGAGTACCCAACTTGAAGTACCTTTCTGATAGTGCGATCTACTTTTGAGATTATATATCCTTCAACATTGTAAGTTTGAGACTCTTGAGTATCAAACAATAGATTTCCTTGATAAAATATAACCCGCTTTTCTCCATTAGACCAAGAACCCGAAGTTAAGAGGTTGCCAAGGTCTTCTGCTCTAGTTATTGTTAAATATTCCCTTCCTCTATAACCTCCTGCTTTAATAGCTAAATCTGCCTCTGAAAAATCTTCTAGGGTCAATCCCCAAGCAGAATAACGCATATCACGACAGACGCCGCCAGCTCCTGATTCATATATTGCATCAAAATAACGGCCATCAGGCGCACCACTTTTACCACTTGCAATAGAACCTGAATTAGTTAGCAATTTTGCTGAGTCAAAACAATCGGCTTTTGATGTAAATGATTGAGCTGTGTTATGCCATTCTTTATCATCACTGGCTTTTTCTGTACCTAGATTATTGAAAGAGTCATGATATAACCCCGTGTTTCTGCGATTGACAGTGCCACAGACCAGAAAGTAGCACTCACCATTGATACCTGATTCATCATCTACTGATGTAGACGATTTCATTGCACCAAATATCCCATTTTTCTCCATTACCAAAGGATGGCTCCAATCTCCAGACTTTCTTGCCGTATATACAGTGGTTCCTTTTGTATCTCTGGAACCTTGCGGCCTTACCTGTGTTGCGACACCTGTCTGGTACATCAAATATTGCCCATCAAATGAAGAGTCAATTATTTGCCAATCCCCATTTCCTAGCCCTGCAAAACTTCGTCCCCGAACACAACATTGATAGAATTTACCCGTAGCATCATCAAAGTAAATGTTATTATCCGTGTCACTTGCTATTGCTACGCGCTGTGCTTCGGTAGTAGTTTGCCAATTAACACCTTTACCTCTACTGGTTGTATCACCTTCATACCAAGCAAAGTAAGTAATAGGCCGTTCATTATCACTAACAGTTGGCACACCGTTAATATTGCTTGCTTGAGATTGAATTAACCCGTTTTTATACACAAACGGGTCTGCATCATTAATTTCTCGTAAAAATGCCTCAAAGCCCCACATATCTATACGGTTAGTTACAACCTTATTAGTAGTTGTTTCTGATGCGAATGCAATCGCAGGGGTTGCGTGTTTTACTGATAAACCAGTGTCACTATCGTATGTACGTGTTCCATTCTCGGCTGAGGGAAGCTTTACTTGGGAACTGTGGTCAGTAGATGCACGTGAAATCGAATCAAGTTTAAAAAGAACACCTGACAAATTAAGCACAGGCAAAGCTGTTTTGGATGATCCTACTTTTCCCTCATAATCTCTTCCTAAAACAAGGCTATTAAGTCCTGTGCTTACATGATGCGCCCACATACCTTCTTCAATATTAATAATACTTGCTGACGCTGCCGCTGAACATCCTTTATGCACAAACCCACTTGCAGCAAACTTTTCATTATTCGCAGCGCGCATAGCTTCAAATTCAACTTTACGCATTGCCCAAGGGTGGGGGTGATATGCGTCCATCTGCGCTTGGTTATCGGCTTCAATCTGCTTGAGGGTTTTAACTGTTGTCGTTGTGCCGTCTTGATTACTAAACGTGACAGTGCCCATTTTAGTTTGCCAATCTTGCAGTGCTTTAAAATTATCGTTAACTAACACGTTTGCATTTGATAGCGCTTCAACTGCTTTTTTAAATTCGCCCGTTGTTGGAATAACGATACACTCTTGATTAGCTTGGTTGCTGTTAGGCCACTGTTTGACTAGCTCAAAATAGCCTTTTCCTTCGGCACCCAAGTACGCGCGGTTAATTTCAACAATAAACCCCGCAAGGACTAAGAAGTCACCGCTGTTTACATTAGCGATACTCTCGCCACTATTGATTTGAACAACTTTCGAGTTGTTTGTAACACTGGCTTGTGAAGCCGTAAATGCTGGCATGATTTATCCTCTAAATTATTCGCTCGCTGCGAGGGACAAAAACTGTCCTACGCCCGAATTTGATTGAAAGTTATTAACTGCGGCTCTTACGCGATACTTTTGATATCCCGAACCTGGTGTGTGGTTATAAGTCCATGATTTATTGCTTAGTGACATAGCTACATAAGGTGAGTTCGGTGTGCCAGGCTCACCTTCAAAATAGCCATCTTCGCAACTGTATGTGCCTGAGAATGAGCGTGACGAAATGACAACCCAACTGCTGCCATTCCACCTTTCTAAGTAAACCGTGCCGCTGACGGGCTGAAATTGCTGTGTTGATGGGCAATATACAGATGTTGGACCACCATCCCTTGGGCCATAATAAATACGTCGATGTGAGTAACTTATAGCGAAGTGAATGGTGTTGCCGTTTGACGTAAATTCAAGCTCTCTATTAGGGTTGCTGACTAGTTGAGAGGTACTTACGCTACTTTCTAATGAACCCGCTATGAACGTTCCTTTTGTAAAGAGGTTTCCGTTTGTATCCTTCCATTCTGTGGCGTTAGCGCGGGTACACATACTTAAATCTGGCAAGCCATTTTTCATAAACTTCGGGCCATACCAGTACCATAAGTTTTCCGGACCGAATCCACTTGCTAACTCTATTTTCATAAAGTTAGTGCCAATTAGATCAATACGTGGTGATTCAATGCGAGTGCCAGCCTTAAATGCACCACCATCGACTGAGCCAGGGAATAAAGCATTACCGTCGACCACAAGGGTATAGCCAACCCATACACTTCCATTGTGCTTTTTATAGGTGCCAACTGTAATGTCGCTTGATTTATAGATATGAACTATATCACCCGCAACAGGTGTTCCATTTGGTACCGCTGCATTCGCGATAGCATCAGACCAAGTACCAGTTGATGTAGCCACTTCATACTGACCAGCACCCCTTGCGCCAGCATCACCTTTTACGCTTTCACCTTTTTCACCCCGAATTATGTACTCAACAGGTGAAGACCATTCTGTCTTTGTCCATGTATTGTTGACTATGCGATACCGCGTTTTAGATACCCATGTGATCTGGCCGCTTACATAGATAGGGGTATCATTCCAACCGCTTGGGAATGATTCTGTTGCACCGTCAAATGAACCGCCCGATGGTGTTGAGGGTTTAGATATAGCCGCTTTAAATATGTAACTAACAAAGCTTCCATCATTACCGTCAAAGTAATCAGTGCCCTTTACGGGGGTGTAACCGTCTTCGCCATCCCTAACAATAACGCTGTTACCACTGCCATCTGTTACCGTGTAGGTACCATTGCCATTATTAGTTACTGTTGGGATTGGGGCATTTTCACCATCGCGAATAGTAACGCTGTCTGTGCCATTGCTAATGGTATAAGACCCGTCAGGGTTTTGAGTAACGGTTGGAGTTTTTCCGTCTTCACCGTCTTGCGCCCTGATATCTTCAAGACTGTTTACCGTGTGGCCATCACCAAGCACTAAGCGACCACGGATAACTTGAACAGGGTTCGCAGGATCAGCATTATCAATGTATGACGTTGGCACGAACGCACCATCTACCACAACACCAAAGCGAAGCAGATCAGCACCAATATCGATATGGCCTGTTTCACCATCGTTATAACCGGCTATCGAAACAATGCGCCCGTTGTTGTCGAGTGTCCAACCGCCACGCGCAACCAATTGGCCATTTTCTTTGGTAAAAACTTGGCGTATTTGCTTAATGCTTGCTGTGCTTTCACCATCACTAATTTGTAAGTTTTCGATGTACTCAGCAAGTGGGCCAGCAAGCCATGTTCCACCATCAGTTACGCATTGCACCGCATCGCTTTCACTGGTGATTTGACCCTGGGCATTTACACAGTAACCAACCGCTGTACGTGTGTATTGTTGGGCGGTTGATACGGCTTCGTTTTTGGCGGCTTCGGTGTCTTCATTTATTTTTGCTGTCAACGTTTGCTGCAGGGTGCTAAAGGCCTGATCTTGACTTGCAAAGGTTTCGGCCACTTCATCAAACTGAGCAATCGTGTCAGCAACAAACGATTCGAACTCTTGATCGCGAAGCGTGTTCGCTTCGTCAATTGTTGCAATGGCCGTTGTAACATCACTAAAGCGGGCACTCACATTTTCAAACGTTGCTTGATAGCGTTGATCACGTATTACACTCGATTGATATTGGCTCGATACAGCTTGGTTTAAGCTCGTAATAATTGCTTTGCTGTCGTTAAAAAGCGCAGCCAGTTCAAGCTGCTGCTGTGCCAGGCTTTCAACTTCGTTTGTTTGAGCTTGCAGCTTTTCGTTTGCAAGTGCGGCTTTAACATCAAGTTCAGCTAATTCATTTTCGCTAATGAGTGCATCGTATGCTGCAATCACGGCGTTTAAATCGCTTGCTTGCTGCGCTTGGCTTAACCCTTGAATTTGCACAATACTGGTTGATAAAGACCCTTCGGCTGCATCAAGTCGCTGTTGCACATCGCTAAACTTGGCGTTTACGCTCCCTTCTTGGGCGTTGTATGCAGTGATCCGCTGGGCAATATATTCTTCGGCGCCATCGATGAACAACTGCGCATTATTGGCTTTTTGTAGTGTGTTGTTTCCTGCAAATTGCTCAAGTGTTGCGCTTACTTGATACGTTGAATTAAATGTATCAAGCTGCTGTTGCACATTGCTTTGCGTTTGAAACCCTTGCAGCGTGACCCATGCCGCACTGATTTCAACAGCGCGTTGCACGGCTGGGCCGTCAACCCATGTATGGCCCGCTGTTTCACATGCAATGGCATCGTCTTCATCAACACGATTACCCTCGGCATCGATGCAATACCCTGTTACTGCCCGGGTAAACTCGTTAGCCGTGGCAAGCATTGCCAAATCTTGCGATTGAAACTCTACACGCAGCTGCGAACCCATGGTTGCACGGGCTTGTTGCTCTGTCGTTAGTGCTTCGTTCGTGGTGATTATGTCGGCTTCGGCCCCCTCTAAGCGCGTACTTAACTGTTGTCGTGCTGTCGCTGCAGCACTTAGTTCGTCAGCATTGGCTTGGATAAGATCATAAGCAAAGCTTAAGCTCGTATTAATGCCATCGGGCTTATTAACGTACTGCGTGATCACATCTTCAATGGTGCCCTCTGCAGCATTGATCCACGAACGTGCTTCTTTGGCTGCAGTGATAACATCGTCATCGTTAATTTGCTGAATGGTCGCTGTTACGCCATACGATGCATCCCACGAATTAATGCTTTGCTGTACGTTGCTTTGTGTTTGGTACCCTTGCAGCGTGACCCACGCTGCACTGATTTCAACAGCGCGTTGCACGGCTGGGCCGTCAACCCATGTATGGCCCGCTGCTTCACATGCAATGGCATCGTCTTCATCAACACGATTGCCCTCAGCATCGATGCAATACCCTGTTACTGCACGGGTAAACTCATTAGCCGTGGCAAGCATTGCCAAATCTTGCGATTGAAACTCTACACGTAACTGCGAACCCATGGTTGCACGGGCTTGCTGCTCATTGGTTAGCGCTTCGTTAAATGTGTTGATATCTGATTCAGCTTGATCAAAGCGGGCACTTAACTGTTGCTGTGCATTCGCTGTTGCACTGATTTCATCGGCATTGGCTTGGATAAGATCATAGGCAAAACTAATGCTTGTATTAATGCCATCGGGTTTATTGACGTACTGCGTGATCAGATCGGTGATAGTGCCGTCTGCGGCGTTAATCCATTGCTGCGCTTCTTTGGCTGCAGTGATCACACCTTCATCGTTAATTTGCTGAATAGTCGCTGTTACGCCGTACTCAGCATTTAACGTGTTGATATACTGCTCTACATTCGCTGCAGTTTGAAAACCCTGCTTGTTTACATACGTTGCCGTATATTCATTGATAAGTTCAACCAATGGGCCATCAATCCATTCATGGCCCGCAGCAATACACGCCATTGCATCGGCTTCATCAACCAGATTGCCGTCGGCATCAATACAATAACCAACTGTCGCGGCTAGTCGCTCGTTAGCTTGAGCAACAGAACGTTGACCTTCACGGGTGATTTCGGCGCGCAATTCACGCTCTGAGCTACTACGGGCTGTACGCTCATTTGCAAACGCTTGGTTTAGACTTGTTAAATACGCTTGGTTTTGAGCAAAGGCACCGGCTAACTCTAATTGTTGAGTCGCTAGCGACTCAACATCATTGGTCACAGCGGTTAACTTTTCAGTGGCCACAGACAAACTATAACCTTGTGCTGCTAAGTCGTTATCTTGCTGCAGCTGGTTATAGGCATGGATAATATCAGCTAAGCCTTGCTCTTTTACATTGAGCTCAAGGCCGCTTATTTGGCTAACGCTTTGGCTGATTTCACCTTTAATTGCGTCTAAGCTTCGCTCTGCAGTGGCAATGCGATCATTAACGCCATTTTCAGTGTTTAAAATACTATTTACTTGTTCGCGTATGGTCGCGTTAGCGCCGTCGATCCACGTTTGCGCAGCATTGGCTTTTAAGATGGTGTTGTTATCTGAAAACTCTTGCAGTACCGCACTAATGCTGTATTTGGTATTAAACGAGTCTATTAACGCTTGCACGTTGCTTTGCGTTTGAAAACCAAGCGCATTAACCCATGCCGTTGTTGCGTACTGCGCCATGATCCCAGTACGCGCATTGATATCATTTTCAAGGGTTGTTGTACGGGCTGTGATATCAGCTAAGGCTAAATCATTGGCGCCACGTTTGCCCACCTCGATAAAATCAATGTCACATGAGCCTAAATCAAACTCAAGGCTTGTGATTGTACCTGCGTAACCCGCTGTGCCAGTTGCATCTATGTTTAACGTTTCCCACTCGTCGCTTGCGGGTTCTGGTAGGTGTAAAGCGGTGGTACCACCATTGAATTTAATATCACCGCGCCAGGTTGCACCCACATGTTTACGCACACGAATACGAAACATTGGATTTTCTGTTGCGTCATAGCTGATCGCAGGGGTGGCCACTTGGCTTGATGCGACAATATAACCTTGTGCATTGTGGCTATCTACACCCGTAAAGCCCTCTGCACTTGTGTTAAATTGCCAGCTATACGCAGGTTGTAATGCTGCGAGTGCCCCTGCAATTTGCGATTCTACTTCTGCAAACGTTGCACGCTGAGTAATTTGCCCTGCTTGCAGTTTTAACGTTGCTTCTGCTTGCGTTATACGATTTTGCGATTGAGCAATTTGCTTAGCGTTTAATGTGATTTTGCTTTCTGCGCCCTCGATTAGCAGCTGAGCACTATTAAAGCTTTCGTCTGTGTATGCATAGGCACGGTTTACAATTGTGCCCGTGTCAGGATCAACATACGCGGCGGCATCAATTAAACGCTCATTGTCTAACGTTCTGCGCTCGTATTCGTTACGCCAGTTTGTATAAGCCGAGGTGACGTTTAATACACTTAAACCTAAGTTTTGCTGCTCTAATCGCTGTTTTTCGATAGCAATTTGATTAATTTTAATAAGCGCTGGCAAGCTGGCCGAACTGCTGGCATCGAGTACTTGAGTAATGCGCTCTAAATCATTAATTTTGCTTGTTGATTGCGCTAGTTGGCTTTGTAAGTTATTTGGGTTTTCTGCATTTATTACATCAACAATATCGACTAGCTGATCAATCTTAAACGGTATGCTATTTGGGTTTTCTGCGTCGAGTACTTCGACTTTTTCTGTTAAGCCGGTGATCGCATCAATGTTCTTTGCAATCAATGACGGTAAGTTGTTTTCGGTTTCTGGGCGTAAACGGTCAACCTGCTGATTAATATCGCTGATCAGGTTTTGCGCTTCTTGGCTTAGTTGGCTTATTTCTAGGTCTGCAATGTACTCAGCAAAGTCAGCCACTGTGGTAGATGCAGACACAGCAACCCAAGGGCTCACACCTGCCACGTTTTTTGTACGTACTTTAAAGTTATATTCGGTATCTGGCTGCAGCCCTGTAAACGTATAGTTATAACCCGAATGGGTGTTAACCTCGGTTCGTGGGTTGTCGTTGGTACCTAAAAATTGCCACTCGAACGTTGTGCCTAACCCTGCACCCAGCACACGCGCACTTAGCACCAATGTGTTATAGGTTGCAGAGTCAATACTTACAATTGGTTCGCCAGGTGTAAGCACATCAAACGACAATGTGACAAATTCGCTGTGGTACCCCATATTCGAGCGAGCACGAATATCAATTTCAAAACTGCCCGCGTCTAAGTCGGTAATGATGTACTCTGGCTGTGGGGTAACTGTGCGCTTAATAAGCGTATTGTTACGGTAAATTTGCACATCAAAGTACGTATAAGCAGACACCCAACTAATTTTCACATGGCCATCATCAAGGGCCGTGGCTGTTAACTCTGTTGGCGCTGCGACTTGGCGCGGGTTTGGTAGGTTTGAATCGGGGATTGGTGGGCGAACAACGCCACTTAACCAATTGTAAATGTACGGCTGGTGCTCTTTAAATGTGAGCTTATAATCGCCGTTATCTTGCAAGTTACTTTTGATTAAACGAAATGGCTTTTCATCCCACCCCAACTTTTTAACGGTGATCGGTACGATATCACCCACGGTGTACTGCAATGCAATAGGGCTTGCGGTTACAGTAAAGTTTAGTGATTCGCGACTAAGCATCGCAATCACACGGGCCATTTGGCGGGCTTCGTAGTAATTAGTACAGGCCGATACTTTAAAGCGGTGCTCTAGCAATACGCCGTTATCTGCAGCAAGCCATTGCTGCTCTAGTTCGCTGCCTTTCTCTGGGTAAATAGCATCTTGTTCAGAGTAAAGCGCTTCTTTATCGATGTATTCAACAATAACGCGGTTATAACGTTTGTTTTTGCCACCGCTGCTGTACTGGATCTTTGATTTAAAATCGCGTTCGCTCAACCCTTCTGGTGTAACTGGCTCATCTTGCTCAATGATTAAGTGCAGTTGGCCATTGATGATAGGAATAATGCCGCGCATGCTTTTACCAAGCAGCTCGACGTTATCGAGAATACTTTGCGCGGTGTCTATCACTTGGTTACAAGTAAACAGCTTTTGTGTTTCGCTAGCACCTTGATATTGAGGCACTAAAGTGTCGCACACTGTCGCAGCATCTTTAAACGACTGCAGGTAAATTTCGCTGGCTGCTAATTCTTTACCGTAAATGCTGGCGGTTAAGTAATCATGCAGAATATACGCTGGGTTTTCGCTGTATTCGACTGCCCCTGTGTGTAGGTTTTTTACTTTTTTACCACGAATAATGGCCGTAAGATCAGGCACGCCAGTAAACGGCGCGTCGTCTGCAATGCTCCACTCCAGACGAATATACGAACAGGCTAAACCTTGCAGCTTATGATTTTTACTTGCAGCATCCCAACCGGCTTCTTTTAAATATGAGTATGTATAGTTACCCATGCCATTAGGGAAATGCACGGCATGAGCCCAGCGACCACCGTCTTTTGCGTCAAATTTGCTGTCGTTAATAGAGATTTTATTAAGCCAAAGATCTTCGACGCCATCGATGCCACCCTCACACCAGACAACAATAAGATGTAACAAGTCGTTTTTTACATCATCGCCATCGTCTGGGTTCGTTGTGTTCATAAACACAATTGTGCCGCCAACTTCACGCGTGCCATATACAACAGGTATATGATTTTCTGAGCTGGCCTTGGTTACGTTTGTGCCTTGGCCGCTGCGATCTGGCTCTGGGTTTAACCAGTTTAAGATTAGTTTAGTTGTGAAGTGTCTTAACTTTGAGAATAAGCTCATTTTTGTTCCTGCTGCTCAGTCGCACCACGATTACCGCGCCCCGCCGAAGAAATGGCAGGGCTTTTACCTTCGCGACCCCAAGGAATATCGCTAATAACGCTGCCCGAAAACTCCATGCCCATATCGTTTGGGTAAAATAGCTGTTGGGATTTATGAGTGGCTTTGCGGCCTCTAGCCGCTTCGAAGTCAGCCCAGATAGAGGCCGATTTTAGGGTGATATTTGCAGTTTTTTCTGATTCTTCGCCGCCCTTTTCAGCGATAAGCCCTTTGTAAATAACTTGCGTAAAGGCAATTTTTCCATCGCTGTTTAGCCATGCTTTTTCGACTGTGACGGGGGTGTTTAGCCAATTTTCAGAAAAAAAAAGCGCCGAAATGGCGCTATCAATTGCTTTTAAGGTGATGGGTACCTCACCCACCTTGGGGCTACCCTGCTGCTCAGTTCGTATGCCCTCATCAGACCAATAGCCCTTTACGAATGTGGCACCGTTGTGTTTTAAGCTGGCACCGCTGTTTGTTGCTCTAAACGGGGTGGAAAAATGCACCGTAAGTAACAAAGCAGTGGTGTGAGGGCCTTTTAACAATTGTTTAAGTTCGGGGTTTAAACTAATCATTAATGTATTCCTCAAACTCGACTTTAATTGCCACCTCGCGATCGGTGTCTGCACGGTGCTGTATGTCTTGATCATCGCTTTTAAGTTCAAGACTAAAATGCACATTGCTGCCCGATTTCATGGGTGTACCCGCTGGCACCGCAATGCGTAAGTTAGGCGTAAAACTTACCGTGCCTTGGCCTACACCATTGGTGTTAAGCACTGCTGTTACCATGTAAGCTTTTGTGTGGTTATCAAACTGAATGTAATCACCTGCTTTCAATGCACCAAGCACGTTGTTATTCATGGCATATAACGCGGTGGTTGTATCGCCTTGTTCAGCACTGGTACGAACGAGCGCATTTTCAGCACCGGCCCCCAACTGAGGGAGCGGGTTTTTCATTGTGCACACACCAAAGCGACCACCCATCGAGCAAATAAATGCATAAAGTGCCATGGCTCTTTCGTAATTAAGTTTTGGGGTGGTCATATCAAAGCCCCATCGATGGCGATAAGCAATACGGTTTTTATTGCTAATACCGCCCAGCGTTGGGTCTGTTTGAGTGCTGTCTAAGCTGCGAATACGCAATTTTTGCGGCAATATAAATTGCTCTGGGAACGTTGCCATTGAACAGCCTTATTTTTATTAATGTGGAATATCGATAACGTCTTGCAGCTTTTGAGCGATGCGGTTTATGTTGTTGTCAAACCACTCTGTCATTGCGTCATTGGTGTTGTTTTCAATGTAAAAATTAGGGGAAATATGCACCTCGCGGGCACCACCGCCCTGATCATCATCGCCACTTCGGTTTGCAATGATCTCGTACATTCTGTCGAGTTTATCAACGCTTTCGTTTGTATAAACACGTTCGCCCTTGTCGAGCAACCACGTACCCTCGGTTGGTACCGCATCAATACCGCTGTGCGCCATACCAACCATGCCCGCAGAGATACCACCCACAGCCATGGCCATTGGTTGCGATACAGCAAGCGCAGCGGCCATTGCGCCGGGTGCTAAAATTGGGCCCACAATTGGAATAGCTGCAGTTGAAGCAAAGGCATTTAGACCTGCCGTTAATGCCATTGCTTGTGCGCTGGTTGTCATTGTGGTGGCTGCACTGGTCGCAGTCGCTTTATTTAATAGCTTTTCGGTGGCCCATAGCGCTAAACGCTTTGCACCCATTTCAGCTAATGCGGCGATAGTAGAACGCAGCACGCCGCGCATTACATCGCGCATTGAGTCAGCAAAGCTTTGCTGTGTCATAACTGCATTGGCAACTGACTCACCGACACCTTGCGTGAAGCGATCAAACGTATTGCCCCACATCGTATCGAAGTTTTCAGTAGTCAGCTGCACTTGCTCTTGCAGCTGTGCTAAAAACCCTTGGTGTTGTTCTAGCTGCTCAGCTTGATAAAGCTCTGTTGCTTGCTTTGATAGCAAGCGGTATTCATCATCTGTTAGTTTGCGGGCTGCATTGGCTTCTGCGTATTCATTCAACTGCACCTGCAGTTGGGCTTTTTCTTCTGTCCAATCGTTTTCGCGCATTAACTGACGAACAGCGTAATATTCTTGTGCTTGAGCAATTTGTGCAGCGTATGGGTTCGTTTGCTCTTTGGTTGGGGTATCATCCCCACCGCCTTTATTGTCACCGTTATAATTAAGGCCGCTAACATAGGTTTGAGCCAGTGAATCAAAACGGGCTTTAACTTCTGCATACCATGCATCGATATTTTGCGCGGGGATAGGCTCTAGCATTAGCTCATGCAGTTTGGCCGTTGCTTCGCGGGCTTCAATATACGCTTGGTTTGTTTGCGCTTCATCAAACAGCGTAATAGGTTCAAATGTGGTTAGCTCTCGCAGATCAGCCGCAAGCGTTGCCGCATCATCATTTAAGTAACCGGCTAAATCGAGGGCTTTTTGCAGCGGTGAAATAACCGTTTTCACGACTCCTTCGGCAAACGCTGCGTAAGCTTTACTCATGAGGTTTAACCCCTCAATAGTAAGTAGCTTTAAGCCCTGAAAACTGACTTTTAAACCTTGCCAAATAACTTGTATGCCACGCCAGGCATTACCAACGAACCCAGCACCTTTTACCAATACACCCACGGTGTCAGCTGCGTAACTGCCCATACCGCCAACTTGCTTGGCGTTTTTTAAAAAAAGTTCAGCGAGAGATCCTATAACGGGCGCGGCTTCTGTTGCCAAGTGTTGGCTAAAGCTGCCCCAAACTGTCTCAGCGCGGGCAACACTGTCATTTGCCATTTCGACTTTATTGGCATCAATACGGTTTAGGCTTAAGCCAAGCTGCTTCGCCTCATTACGCATGGCATTTAACCCTGCGCTGCCACCTTCAAGCAGCTTAAGCATGCCAATGCCAGAACGCCCAAATAACTCGTAAGCGATACGTGTTCGCTCTGATTGGCTTGATACCTCTGATAATGCATCGGCTAAAATGCCTAGTTGCTGATCAGGTTTGAGTTTATTTAGCTCATTTACATCTATTTTTAGCGCGTCGAGGGTGTCTTTTAATGGGCCTGTGCCTTTAAAAGCGGCGTCTGCTACGCGCCGTGTAAGGTTTTCTACACTTTTATCGAGGTCTTTAACGCTTACCCCAGACAAACCAGCTGCATGCCTTAGTTCAGTCAATGCGCTAGTTTGAATACCGATACTGTCAGCATATTTTGCTGTTTGGTCGATCACAGTTGCTTGCTGTTTGTAGATAGCAAGCAAAGAGCCCACAACTAACCCCCCTGCAACAACGCCCGCTTTACCATATTTATTAATATTGTTGCGGGCGTTTTTTGAAAACTCTTGAAGACGTTTACTAGTGCGGGTTAGCTCTTTTCGTAGGGCAACACTGTTGCCACCGATCATGACGTTTAAACTGGCGAGTGTACTCATTGACTTTGCGGCCCCATGAAATTAGCTAAGTAGGCGAGGGTTTCATCTTCTGATAGTTGTTTGCGTTTTGGTTTTTCTTTGTTTCTCAACAATTCAAAGGCATACAATTCAGCAAGTTGCTTGTGGGTTATTTGGCGTTCAAGTTCAAACGGGGTGCGACTTATTTTTTCAGCGTAAGCAAATAAGAAGCACCGCCACCCGTCAGACTCTAGTTTTTTTTCAGTTCTTCAATATCATTTTCGGTGATACTGTTTAGTTTCATTGCGACGGAAAACAGCTTGTTGATTGGCGCCGTTGGCATGCTTGTCAGTTGCTCCAGATCATCTAAATTGAATAACTTGTTACCGTCTTCATCTTCAACAGTCATGATGACCATTAATGATTTCGCTGATGTGTTATCTTTAAACTGACCATTAGGGTCGTATGCTAAGCGCTCAAATTCTTCACCTTCTTTCACTGTTAACGCTTTTACATACACATCACCAAGATCTGCAAGTGTCACTTTTTCACGGTGAAGAATGCCTAATTTTGCAAAGAAGTTTTTTTTATTAAGCTGCGTCATTTGTTATTTTCCCCCAAAAGTTAACGCCAATTTTTGCTTGCATGCGCAAGCCTTTTTCTTCATCAATCTCAGCGATCCCCCAATCCGCAAATACTGCTTTAAATGGAACATGCTTGCCTGATTGGCCTATTTTAATTTGCAACTCGCGCTCAAGGCCGTCTGTTGCTGCTAATGCACATTCAGCATGACCAGGATCTGCACCTGTTTCGTCTAGTCGTGCAATGATGGTGCGTTCGCCACCATCCTTCTTAATACCTGCAGCGTATTTAACTGCTGTATCAGACAATACGGTGTCTGTTTTAAGGGTGCCATCGGCGCTTAATTTGCCACCGATACTGTCAAAGCCGATAACTTCAATAAATTCGCCGCCACCAATAGGCTTGATCATTAGTTTTGAACCGTCAGGAAAAATCGGGGTCATGGTTGTTCTCCGTAGTGAAAATTAAAATCGATTATCTTGCGGTGAACATCAGGATCGCCACTGTAATCGGGGATAGTTTCTTTTTCTGATATTGAATTAATCGTGACACCATTGAAGGCGCCTCGGATATTTCGTAGAAAATATCGCAGCTCTTTGCTAAGTGAGTTCGCTTGCAGTGGGTCACTTGATACTGAGCTAATTTGCACACGTGCAACCCGCTGGCCATATCTGCTTAATACGTCGTTTGGTTTATCGGTTACAATTCGCCAGCATAAGGCTGCATCTTTGTTCATTTCAGATATTTTGATGTGATAAACATTATTTAAAACAAGGCTTAAAATGCTGGGTATGGCCAGTTCTATCATGTCGATTGCCTTTTTAAAGCTCGCTCAATGCCTTTTGCTAGCTCTACTTTCACTATGCTAACAACGCGAAATTCATTATTAATTAGGGCGGGGCGCACAAATGGCACGCCGACAATGCCCGGGTGCATCAAGTTATTTAATCCGTCTGGGTTTAAAATGTGCGGTTGCACACCCGTTTCTAACCAATAGGCGATAATAGGCGAAGGAATTAACGAGCCAGCCGCTGCTTGAGCTTTTTTGTTGTGGTAAACCCCGACATAAGCAGCTGCGTCGAATATGCTGTGATCACCCTTTTTATTGATGGCTGTTTTAATTTTTGTTGACTCAGCCATTTGGCCTGTTTCTTTGCCAAACTTAGTGTTGGCATCACGGGTCATATCTTCATGAACAGGCTTTGCTGCTTTTCTTAATGCAGAGCGAAGTACTTTGCCTTTTGTTTGGCCCTCTACTTTCTTAAGTGCTTTTTCAAGCTCTTTTAGGCCAAGCACATTACCTCTAATTTCCATGACTAGACCAACTCTAAATCAAAGATAATGGTATGGTTTTCAAGGCCCACGTTAGTCGTGTCTTTCACTTCGTATTGTTGGCCGTTTAGCTCGACAACGTTAACGTTCATGAATGCAGCGCGATAATCGATAGCAAAACTGACTTGCGCTGTGCTTACTTCTTGCGTTTGGTGGTTAACAATACCGCCGCGCTGCTTTTTGTAACTGCCTTTTACACGACCAACTTTTGTTTTTTGTTCTTGTTTTCCAAGTGGGCCTTTAACTAATTCAGAGGAAAACAAAATTGCCCAAGTACGTTTTTCGCTTGCAGTGAGTCGTTTTTTCATGGCTAGCCTATTAATACACGTTTAAATTGCTTAATTGCCGTGGTGTATGCGGGGTTTTTTGCCATGCTATTGACAATTTCAACCTCGCGATTGCTGTCTAAGCTGCTGATTTGCAGTAAACAGGCTGTTTCTAGGTTGGCTAGCTGATAAGTTTGCAATTCATCAAGGATGATTGGCGCCTCGGTACCTTCGGGAACATCAGCTGCAGTTTGATAAATTAATCGACCAATATCACTACACACTAAACCAATTGCTTGGTTGATAAGGCGGGTTATGCGGGTATCTTCAAAATCATCAGCTTGATCGATACCTAGTTGGTCTTTAGCGCGGGCAAGGTCAATTAACATAGGATTCTCATATAAAAAAGCCGACTAGAAGATCAGGGCTAGTCGGCTTTGACTCTCACGGTTTTGGATTTATTCGTCGGTGCTTTCTTCTGGCGTATATCGCACAGCAAAGCCCTTATCGATAAGTGATTTAGCGGCAACTTGTGGACGAGCTGTAATATCACCCGTTACATAATTTCGCCAAGGGCGAATAAACTTAATGTGGGTTTTACCCTCTTGCTTTTCTTTTGGCTCTTCTTTGTTTGTTTGCGTTTGTTGGGCGATATAAAACTCCCATGCCTGATCACGCTGATCAGCACTCGGTTTTACTTTTTTTGGTTTGCCGTTATCATCGAAAATTGAAATTTCAGCATCTGCGACGCTTGGTTTGTCCTTAAACTCACCAACTTCAATAGCGACAACAAATGGTGCTATATCTTCGGGGCATTCTGTTAAATCAGTGGTTAGTGTCTTAAGCGTTTCTGGGGCTGGCGAAACTAGCATACTCGCCAGCACTGATAAAATGGCTGTCTTACTCATGTTGTAATCCTCAAATAAAGAAGTTATTTAAAAAGCGGCCAAGGCCGCTATTTAAGGTTTATAGGTAATGTGTAGAGTTAAAGGTGATACCTGTACCAACTACTAACCCTTCAAGGTGACGGAAACCAATGTCGTTTTCAGTTACAAGACGTAATAGCACCATGTTTTGTTGGAACGCATGCTGCAAAACACCTTCACTATCGACATAGCTTGTTTCTGTACTCATATCGATAGACCATTCATTAGTTTCACCAATGAGTACGTCGTTAAAGTCTGCCAAGTAGATTTCTGACTCGTTTGTGCTTACACCTAAGTCTGCAGGAATGTTTGTTGTTTTCTTAAACGGAATACCTTTTAAGAAGCCATTCAGCATTTCTGGGTATTGACGCTTACCACTTGCATCTTTTAGGTCAGATAGGAATCGCGCTGTTCGTGGTGACAGCATCCAACCTGGCATAATCATGTTTGAGTCTGATTCTTCTAAGGCAAGCATTAGTGCACCTAGATATTCATCAATGTTGGTTGCAACCAATTCACCACTAAAAGCAATTACACGACCAGCATCAAGCGCGGTTTTACGCATACCTGTTGGCGCATCACCTGTTGCACTTTCACCACGAATAAACGCGCGATCTTGCGTTTGCGCTGTTGCGTTGATCATATCTTGCAGTACCATCTGCTCGGTACGATAACCAGAACGGCCAATTAACTTTTTAGAAAGCGGAACAAGTGAAATTTGTTCTTTAGCATTCAGTTTTACATCACCGAATTTCGACTCTGACACAATGCCTTTTTCTGTCTCGCCCTTGTACCCAGACGTCGCACCACCCGTTTGACGAGGAATTGTTAAATTGCCATTAGGTAATGGAATTGAACGAGCACCTAACTCACGTACAACCGTTCGTGGAGTTAATAGCTCAATCACTTCATCAGCCCAATTTTCTGGCACTAATGAACCGCCAGAATCACTAGCAGTCGTGATAGCCATAACCACATCTTTATCGCCTAGTTCAGTTTCAGCAAATTTTAAGGCTTCAGACATATTGCCTTTACCTGCAGCAACTGACATTGCAAGACGAGTGAACTTAGCACCTGGATACTCTTTAAGTTCTTTTTGAGTATGAATAGATGGGCCTTTACCTAAACCATTGCCAGACACAGCGGTTGCGCTTTGCATTTGCATGCTTTGCGCTCGCTCTTGTCGACTTAGTTTCGCTGCTAGATTTGAATGTTCAGTTTCTAGCTTCTCAAATTCCGCAAGATCATCCGCTGAAAGCTGGCCATGCTCAGCCTCTTTAGCAGCTAGTACCTGAATTGCTTTGAACTTTTCATTCATCGCAGCCTTGATTTCTGGAATAGTCATAGTTTTACCTTTCTTTTTTACATAAAAAAAGGCCGCTATTGCGACCTTAGTTAGAACCCTGCCATCAAGGCAGTGCGATTAATTTGTGTGTAAGTACTGCAAAGCGGCAGCTCTGGTACTAATACTTGTTAATTTGGGGGTTGATGACGTGGTAGTTAGCCGTTTAGCGACGCTATTAATAGCTGCTTGAGGATCGCTTGATAGTGTATCGGCCAATTTTAAATCGATAGCCTCTTGGCCACTAAAGCAAGCGGCTTCTGTTTCTTGCACTTCTTTAGCTGACATATTTCGATACTTGGCAACTGCATTTACAAATTGCTGATATGTTTTTTCAATACCTATTTCAATGTCTTCTCTTTCTTCATCTGACATTTCAAGATCAGGGTGCATAAAGACTTTTTTTGCACCACGGTAGAATGTGTGCATGATGACACCCATATCTTTGTAATAAGCCGAAATATCTAAGCGCTTTTGATATACACCAATTGAGCCTACGCCGCCGGTTTCACTAATAATGATTTCGGTACATGCTGAAGCAATCAAATAGGCGGCTGAATATGCGTTATAGTTGATAACTGCTCGAATAGGTTTTTGTTTTTGTGCTTCATGGATAAAGGCCGCACATTCAAATGCAGCTTGAGCTGTGCCACCGCCACTTTGAATATCAAGTACAATTTCTTTAATTCTAGTTTCGTTTAACGCTTTTGATACTTGGTTCCTTAATAGCTCAAAGCTCATAATTTCAGAGCAATCTGCAGTCATAGAGCCTCGGCGCGGTACCAAGATACCGTGAACAGCGATCACAGCCATTGATCCGTCATTTTCAGAGTTTCCAAGCGGTATTACTTGAATATCCCTAGCTGATAATTCTTGTGGTGAGCCATTCGCTGATTTTTCAGCACCTGTAATTCTAGCCGCAACGTATTGCGCCACGTTTTCGACCAACTCCCCTTTTGCTAATAACGGGGTGTTAAACACCATTTCGGCGATGTGTGGATAATTTAGCTGCGGCATAAAATACTCTCTATTTCTAGGCGTTGTTGTTCAGTGACTTGATTCATTTTCTCTGCATTAGCAGCGGCTTTTGAATCGACCATATTAAGTGGATTTAGATATATATCTCCGCCCTGTATAGGGGGTAAGTTTTCAAAGCGACGAATATCATTTACTGATAAGAACCCCCATTGACGGCCAATTGCATAAGAGTCATATCGGGTTTTAAAGTCACCACGAACTAGCGAACTAAAATTGAACTCAATGAAGTGATCGACTCTTTCTTTTGGGAGTAGTAAATCACGGTTCATTGCCGCTTCATGACGCTTAAGATCTGGCATTAAACAAAACACAAGAAAATTCAGGGTTGTTTGTTCTACTGATTTGTATGATTCACCAGCGGCCTCGCCAAGCATTACTGGCGGAATACCAAACAAACGAGCCACATCAAGAACGCCCATGCGGCGGGCCTCTATCATTTGCGCATCGTTGTTGGTTTGTGCCATTTGCTTATAAGTCATACCTTCTTGCAGCATGGCAACTTTAAACGAGTTTCGAATACCACCCGTATGCCTTGCCATAAATGAGTTAACTATATTGTCGACGTCTGATTGGGTGTCTAATGTTTCAACATCGTGCGGCCTTTGAATAACACCTGATAGCGTAGCACCTTGTGAAAACACAGCTGCTGCATGTTGTTCAGTGGCAAGCGCAAGCCCTATTGCCTCTGGGGCCATTTCGATTTGTGACAAACCAGTAAAACCATTAAGACTAAACGCCTTAACATGGTGCATAACATCCATACTGACAATTTTATTGTTATCACTTAATAGCTGGTAATACGGTAAACCGTCTGTACCTTTTAAAACTTTAACGTTGTCAGGGTGAACTGGGATGATCTCATTTACTCGCATTTGGTCATCGCGGCCCATCAATGCGTAGTGGTTACCTTTTAAAGATAAAAAACCTGATGAAGACTCAAAATATTCAAATGCAGAATCTTTTTGGTTTGGTTGGTATCTGAGCACTTGAAATAGAGGGTGTTCGGTTGCTTTTTCGCGCTTATCGCCATCTCTCTTGTATAAGTTACAATTTAATTGGGCGATACTTTCAGCTTTTAAAGTAACAGCACGATTAAATGCGCTGTTACCCATTGCGCTTTGTGCGTCAACATATACGCCGCTTGTGGAGCCGCTCCCGTATGATCCGCCTGAATATACACGCGATTTACTTGAAAAGGTGCCAAACATACTTGAAAAGAACATTAACGACCTCGCTTAGCTTTAATATGAGCCTGAAATTTTGCAACTTCTCTACTGTGAAGTAGCAAAAATAGCCCACACACGATGTATGCTGCTGGTTCGCAAACTAAATAAGTACCGTATGTCGCACTTGCAACACCTACGCACCCAATGACAAAGCCGTATGTGTGTTTAACAATTGATGCTACTGAGGCAAAAAATAGTTTGATTGCTTGGCTTAGTTTTTTAAAACCGAGTTTTAGTTTTAGCATCCGACTTTACCACCCTTGTAGATTGATTCTTTTTTAGTGCTTGGTGATTTGATTTGTAGCATGGCCTCACCAATAGCCATGATGAGTGCTACGGCGCCATCTATTTTATTAATCGCTTTTTGTTTAACGGGCCTAACCACATCATCATTGCCTTGGTAATGCTTGCCTATAACATTTGATATATGCCAAGCCATGATTGGGTTGCCGTCGTGGTGAAAACGACCTGAGTTAATCGCCGCTTCCAGTTCTTTCATTGGGTCTGAAAGGTTTGTGAAATTCTGTGTGACTGTCACAACCTCTAAACCTTCATCGGCGAGATGATGGCTTAAGTTGGTTGCACCGTGTGGGTCAATTGGTACTGATATGCACGGGGTTTCTAAATGACTTGCAATCACATCGTCTTTAATTTGCCGATAATCTATTTCGGCACCATCTGTTACGCTTAAATAACCTTGAGTTAAATAGCGCTGGAATATTTCTTCAAGCTGTTTATTTTCGTTGTTAAAAACCTGCTCATACGGCACCCAGAATTGTGGCGCAATACAATACCAATGTGTTTTACCTTTAATTTCTTTCCAAAACAGACGTGCCTTTGAGTTCATATCAAGCTTGCGAGCTAAGTCGAGCGCTTGAACACAATCAACCCCACGGAAAAAATCAATACTAAGATCTTTATCTTCACATTCTTTGTATTTTTCCATGTTGAAATAGGCCGATTTAGCACTGGCCCACATGTTTAAATGCTTCGTTTTAAAGGTGTTGGTAAAGTTGGGGCTGTTTATTGCTTTTTGTTGCTGGGCCAATAAGTAATCGTCCTTAACGCTAATGCCGTAATTAGGGTTAGCCTTTTTTAAAATTGCTGGATCAGTCCAATCGTCGTCCTCGTCGATTCCATACAGCAAACCAAACAAGTGATCGTCTTGCGTACCGTTTAGCATTGCTTTAACTCGCAACTCTAAATCGAAACACGGACTCATTAAGTTAGTACCGGCTGTGGTGATAACCAATGTCATTGGCTGTTCACGCGAACCCATACCAGTATCGAATGTATCGTACTGCTCACTTGTGTTGTGTTCGTGGTATTCATCCACGATTGCAATATGCGGTGAACTACCATCGCCAGGTTGACCGATCACCGGCTCGAATACAGAACCATCTCTGCGTGTTAATTTTTTAGCATGAACTTTCAAGCCAAATCGTTTTTGCAGCTTTGGTAATTTTTCAACCATTAGCTTAGCTGGCTTGAATACCTCCCAAGCTTGCTTTTCGTTTGTTGCACCACAATAGACTTCACTACCAAATTCTTCATCGGCACAAATACCATAAATACCCACACCTGCAGCAATAATAGATTTGCCATTTTTACGAGGTACTTTAAGCATCACTTCGCGAAAACGACGCTTACCCGTTTTCTTTACCACCCAACCAAATGACACTGCAAAGAAAAACAACTGCCATGGCTCAAGTGATAATTTGAGTTTTTTACTAGCCCACTTGCCTTTGGTGTGAGGCATTTTCTGAATGAATGAGCAAATTCGTTCTGCCTTTGCTTTGTCAAACCGAAATTGAAAGTTAGGGTCTTTTTCTTTTGCGAGCTCGTCTAGATGACGCTGGCAAGCAAGTATTACTTCACGGCAATTAGGTATTTTTCCCGCCACAACGTCACGGGCGTATTTGTTTGCCGCATTAACGTTAGGGAAAGTGGCCATATTTTAGTACTCGGTGAAATCGTCCTCGTCGTCTTCTTTATCGCCATTCCCACCGCCAAGCATTCGAGCTCGCGCCATAGGCGTTAAGCCCAATTGGTTGGCTAGCTTTACGGATTGATTAATCATTAAGTTTAAAGCGGTAACATGCGGGTGAAGTTTTAAGCTACCCGACGCTGAGATATCAGTGAAATTTTTAATGTTAGTTAATTCACCTTGAAGCTTTATTATGCTGCTAAGGCAATTGCTGTAATTAATCAAATGCGGAACGTCCTCAGAAGCAAAGGACTTCCTTTCCATCATGATTTCTAAATTTGAGTGCCAAGCATCAATGGCGTTCTGATCTGAAAGCAAGTTTTTTGGGCAATTAGGTTTTCGTGTGATTGATGTATCACCAACCGTTAAACCCCCTTTAATTCTTCCACCGCCAGGTGATCTACTTACCGTCATTTTGAACCTGCAACAAAAGTAAATTAATTGATCGCAATATGATCACAGGTTGATCAAATTCCAATTCTTATTATTTGCGTATAAAAATTTGACTGGATGGCGGTACTTAGAATAGGGGTTTTGCTGAACAATTTTGACCCCCCTACCCATCTAAGAATTCAGATTTATTGCGGTATGCCCGTATTTTTCGAGTATCGCTTTAACTGTTTTGTTCTTTTCCCATCCAGTTTTAAAATTTGCACACGGTTCACAGAACCAAGAAAGGTTTGATAGCTCTTCGGTACCACCTTTTGCAACCGGCACAATGTGCTCACAGACAGAACCAGATTTAACAATTGGTTTTGGCTGAGTAAGACAGTTAATGCACAAACATCTAGCTTTTGTTTTAACTATCTCGCGCGTGTGCTTGTATTCCTTTGTTTGATATACACGCTTACCTTTGCGCAGCTGCTGCTTCTGATACTTACCCCAGCTTGCTTGGTGTGCATGTTCCTCACAGTAACCGTGGCGTTGTGTTGTTTTGTTACCGCAACCTTGTACGCGGCAACGCTTTGGTATAGCTGCTGGCATCTTAACCACCTTAAATATTTGATGAATACTTTTTAAATACTCATTAAGTATTTAACTGGTCACTCCCTTGGTGCTTGGTTAGTCAGTGGCTTTAAAGCCTATCGCACGCACGACGGCGGGCTGTAAGTTACTAAGTTGGTTCACCAAGGGAGTGTTAATTACTTCTTGTCTTGCTCCAATGCATTAAGGCGCTGCTTGATTAATGCTAAGTCAGTTTCCATTCGAGATTGCCAAACAGTAGAGTCATTAAACTTCTTCTGCAGGTATTCAAGTATCACTGACTGATTGGCTAAGCGTTCCTCTATACGAGCGTACTGCAGTTGGTTTTGGTTCACTGTCATAGCAACCCAACCAAGAACGCTAACAATCAAAGAGCCAAGTACAAAGAGCGCAATCTTTTCAAATTTAGAATCATTGTTGTTTGCTGTGCTCATGTTTGGCTCGCCATTGTCTTAGTGCGGCTTTGTCTAGGTTACAAAGCACGTTAGTGTTGTGGGCTTTAACTGCGAAAGTTAGTAGTTCGCGGTTGGTGTTAACTGGTGATTGACTGACAGTGCAGTCATTAAGGAGGTGCAGCGGGGGCAGCACCGGCACTTGTTTCGTTATCGTGATCACCTGTGGTTCGGGTGGCGTCATCGAACACGCGCTTAATATTAGGAGGTAACTTAGTGTTACCCCAATCTTGATTAGCTGGCTCATTAATAAAGACCTCTTTTAGCTTAGTTTGCACAACGGTTTGTTGTTCTTTCACATCACTAAAATCAGCTAGATAAGCATTAAACATTTGTTCTTGCTGCTTAAGATCAGAGAGCAATGCACGTTTATCTTGCTCGCTTTGATACAGATCAGCCTCATAAGCACTTACTTGTTTTAGCAAACGTTCGTTGGCGCCTGTTAGATTTTCGATTGTATCAACTGCAGTGCCGATCTTGGCCATAACAACTGCGCCAGCTGTTGCGGCCAGCGCTACTGCAATCATGAGTGATGATTTATTTAGAAACATGCGAACCTCGCTTTTATTTGTAACTGGTACCGTCTTATGTGCTGCACGTACTCAATCGTTTCGCGCGAATGATGACCAGTGACTTGTGGTAAATACTGAATGATGTGAGGGTAAAGAGTTTCACCACCACTAAGCTTTTGCGCCTTTAAACAGTTACCTGCGCCAGCGTTATAATTACAAAGCGCTAGGTTTTCTCTGTCATATTCTGGCCTTGGGGATGACCAGAAAGAATACTGTTGCTGCATATAACGTGCTGCAACTAATATCGACAACTCAGCATTAAACGGTGAACCGGCTATCCCTAATTTAGCGGTTTGCTCTTGCCAAGTTGCTGGCATAAATTGGGCCACTCCCTGTGCGCCCACGGGGCTTACTGCATCTACACGGAAACGAGATTCTTGCCACAACTGGGCTTTTAAAAGGTCAGGATCACGACCAGGGCTAAAACGTTTAACAGCGCTTTCTATCTCTTTATCAAAACGACAATCAAGAGATAACTGAGCCGAATAAGAGTGCAGCGGCAATAGCGTACATACCAAACAGCACAGATAAAGCCATATAGTTTTTATCATTGCGGCAATCCTGAATTAACTTATCAAGCGTGTAACCGTTGCGGTTATTGATAAACCTAACTGCAACATGGAATAAAACAAAAGCAATTAAAGCCAATAAAAGGTTGTAACCTGCGCCGCTTATAAACGTTGTTGCAAAACTCATTAGTATTCACCTGTTAAAATTTGTTTAGCTAATTCTTCTGCTCTAAATTCAGGTTTGAATGTCAGAACAATTGACGCAGCTGCTTCAAAATTGTTTTGTTTGAATGCGGTAATTAGCTTTTCTTCACGACAAAAGCGCGGGAACGTAAGCCAATAAGCAATACTTAAAATTGTTTGCTGGCGCACATAATTAAATTGATTGAGGTCTAAACACTGATATACCAGATCGCGTAAATTCATTAAGTCTGACGCAAGAAGCTGCTCGGCTTCATCTTCGGTGATTGGGTTGTTTTCAAAATCGCGGTGCAAATAGTCAGGTAATGGCTCTGCATTTAAGTCGTGGCCATAACCAATGAAACACTTTGACTTTGAATGCCACACGCACTCATAAAAACCCGCGTGGCGTTTTAATTGTTCAATTAAATTCATCATGGCGGGCCTACGTTCAGGCACAAAAAAAGCCCAACCGGTTAGGGTTGGGCTTAGCAAGTAACGTGCATGTATCGGGTATCTTTCAGTTATTATCTAGGAGGCTTTGTTTACAGCTTTACCACCTTGGCAAGAACAATACATTTTTATGCCAAAGCTGTAAACCACATTTTGTGGATTTATTTTAAGAAATCACACTTTTGCGTTTTTACTGACAAACCAAATGGCTTTTATCTTACGAGCTTAATCAGTACTCCTGCGTTTAGCTAATATTTATTAATAAAATCTACAAAGCTTATAAAGCACTTACTTGCGGCTCTTGGATTGCCTTTGATGTAGAGCCAGGTTCTATCATACGTTCCTGTTAAATGGTTTTGATTACTCAGTTTAAAATCAATTGCTATTTTGTTAGCGCCAGCACAAGCCAACCTTTCATTTTCGTAATCAATTATTTTTTGCTTGGTACCAACTATAAAAAAATATAGAGGATAAGCGAACGCTAAAAGCATTTTCTTAAACACATTCATTGATTTATTCCAACTATAGTTTTTTGTGGCAAAGATACCAAAATTGGCCTTCACCTAGATCATCTGTATCAATACCGTGTTCGTAGTTGCAATGTGAACAAGTAACCGTTGCGTCACCTTGTTTGCGCTGCGAAGTTTCAAACTCTTTTTCACATTCCAAGCACTCGACAACACACATTTTAATGTCCATTTGTTTGCGCATTTCATCGCTAAAACGAGCCATGTGTGGATAGTCGTCAGGGCGTACAAGAATACCGGCTTCAATTGATCTATCGACTAAATGCGCAGCTCGGTTATAGCCTATTCGCAACACCCTCTGGATTCTGCTAATTCCAAATGTGCCAGAAAGTAGCTCATGGTTTATATTTGCAAGTAACTGCTCGTCATCTTGTTTATGTAATTCATTGAGTTTTGCTAGTGCATCCATGATTCCCCCTGTTATTCCAATGGTTGCTTGTTTGATTCTTGGCGCTTTGGTTCAAGGTTTACTAGTTCACCGAGTAAGCGCTTTGCTGTTTTTTCAGAGATAAAATACCTAAAGGTGCAATCATCCCCAAATTCATTTTGGTGACTAACAACAAGCGCCACTGAACCGTCACTTATTCTTTCAAATCGAGGTAACTTTTCTGTCATGGCCGCTTATTCCTTTTAGTTTTTCGTTTTGGCAATAATCTAGGATAGTGAACTATAAACAACATAGCCCACGCCTGATAAATACTGCGATCTATTGCAACCCAATAATCAGGTGTTACCAACATGTATTGATAAGTGAAATTTCCAGCCAAAAACATTAGAGCTAATATTAATTTTCTCATATCAACGTCAATTAACCATACTGTTCCTCTGCCCACACCTTCCAATCAAAACCACACTCACACTTGCCATTTTCGTCTTGCAGCTCCGCGTCAGTCTCGCATGTAGGGCAAAGAGGGGTTTCAATTTTTATCTTTGTACCTACAGGCCAACGAGAAGAACAAATGTGTATTTCTTTTTCAGCCGTTGATTCCATATCACCTTGGCAGCTCATTTCTATAAACTTCTCGTGCTGCTCGTCAGCGTAGATGTCAGCTTTAACTTCACCCCAAGCTGTTACGTCATAATTAATATTAGCCATAGCATTTATTCCCAATAATTAATTTGCTTCACGTTGCAACTTATCAATTTCAGCGGCGATTAAAGCGCCAGCTTTCGTTAGCTCTCTGATGCGAGAACTGTGGCAATCATCACTGCCTAACTTTAAATAAGACATTTCCCAAGGCCAGTGTCTCAATGGTTTATTTACTTCTGCGCAAGTTCTAAACTGATTTCTTAAAGAAGGTGAACTTGTTGCTGCAGTTGCATAAGTAATTGCAGCCATTACTAAGGTACCTTTTTTGTAATTATCATCATGTTCCGATGTATAACCTTCAACTTCCAATTGGCGGGTACGTTCGTCAAAAATTAATTGCGCCCCTGATTTAGCCGCTATCAATTTGGTTTGGATTGGTACAGCAAAAAGCGCAATTGGCCCATCGTCAGTATCATGGATTGATAGCAAGAAAGAATCCGGTGCGTCACATGATGGTAGCCAATCAGAACAATCACAAATTCCCCCGTCAAACCATTTGTCGTTTAGTTCATCTGAAGCACTGTGTTCAAAACAATCAATGAAATGCGTAATACCGTTTGATTTAAACCATGCGGCAATCTCTGCCTCGGCAACACCTTCCCCCCACTCTGGCAAGTCAGGGTGAACCCACCAACCATTTTCATCGCGATTAACTTCTGTAGCTTTAATAGCCATAACATACCCCTTCAATTTAATTTAGTGTGACCTGTCACAGTTTCAATGGGTTGCCTAGTATTGATACTGCGCAATCTGGCGAACCTTTATAAACACCACCGCATGATTGCGTGAGTGGTAAATTACATTTATTGCAAGGGCGCTTTAACTGCTCAGTTAAGCGCTCGTTATCTCGACGTATTAATGTCGAAATGTATTCATCGCGCGTGTAAGGATCATTACCTTTGCCCGCACGTACCAGGCAAAGGTTGTCGAGTACTTCACGCTCCGATTCAGATAGCTTTACCGAAACCTCTTTAACCCCTAAATTCTGAGCCTTGGCGCGTTGCTTGCGTTTTCTATCTCGCGCGGCTGCTCTCTTGGCTTCTGGTGAACTGTTCATGACCGTTCAAGCTCTAGCAAATCAATAAGCCAACTAAGCCCATAAGCTGAACCAACCACAACAAGAGCGCATAAAGCCAATGCACCTAGACCTAATGCAATATCAGTCGATTTTAAAATAATGTCGTCGTTATTCATGACCAACACCCGCACGCGGTTTACCCGTTGGCCCTTGGTCTGGGCCAAGCTCCGAAAATAGCGCTACATTCCACAGCTGCTTAACACGCACATCGTGGAATAAATCAATTATTTCTTTATTGTTCTTGCTCGCTATCATGACTTGCGGGCGTTTATCGGCTTGAATTCTCATATCTTTTTCAACCATTTCACTGGCCAACTGCAGTGCAATGTCTTCTAACGTCCAACCGTTCGGATTAGTCGCACTCATTAAAATTGGTGTATTACGCGGCTGGGCTTGGGTTTCTAGCTGTTCAATAAGCTTAAGCGCGTTACCCCACAGTTCAGCAAGGCCAGTTGAACCACACCTTTGCATTCTGTCTTGCTCTACGGTGATGTGTTTTTTTAGTAATTTAATTTCATCAGTGTTCATAGAAACCTCGTTATTTTTATTCATTGCAAACCAGTTGTGTTTACGGCGTTTTGGGGAACTGCTCATTACACACCCCAAGGGTCGCTTAATTCTTTTCTTAACCTCTGATCATCTAACTTGAGTTCAAGTTTTTCTCTGAGTGTTAAACCTCTTTGTATGTTTTTGGCCGTGGCCACCACTTCTTTTTTAGGCTTTGGTAACTTTTCTGGTTTCTCTTTTGGTTTTATTGATAACGGTTTGCGTACCTGCTTTTTGGCGTACTTGCCACTCGATACATACGCTTTACGATCACAGCCACAACCTTTTACATTGCCTAAGTTGCACTTGCGAACTAAACGCTTGGTACCGCAAACACACTTGCAATGAAATTGCTGACCGCCTTGTTTATCTTTTTCGCCCTGTTTAACCACAGTCCAGTTATTGAACTTATCGCCAGGTGAAACTAATCCTGTTGCCATGTTATGCCTCTGCTCTCTTAAACTTTTCTTGGTGGGGCCATCATTGGCGGCGGGGTTATTACTCTTGGCTGATAACCAATAAATGGTAAATTTGGTTGTATAACGCGGCGTTTAACCTCTAGGTCAATGTTTACTGAGTCACGGCCAAGTGAGAACGCGATAACAACTGCAGCAAGGCAAATAAGCGCTAAAACAGAAATAGCGGCCATTAGCTCTATTGGGGTAAATGAGATCATGATGCGTTTCTCCGTTTTTTAATTTCATCCTCTAAAACTGAGTAATCAAGTGAAGTGGGTAACTGAGTCTCAGCTGAAATAAGCTCCATTAATCCGTTCGCAATTTCAAAAAGCTTAAGCGAGGCCAAAAGCTCATCTTTTTGTCCAAGCGGGTGGTTCGAAATAATTGCCGCTAAAAGGAACTTTTCCATGCTCATTACATAAAAAGGAGGTGTGCGTTTTATTAAATTTGATTTTTTTAATTTGGTGTACTTGATTAATGATATTGAACTGACTAAATCAAGCTCTGCTCTAATAATTTTATATCCATCATAAAGATTTACACACTTAGCTAAATCGGCATTATTGGGTTTTGATGCCGTCAAAAAGTTAAAAGCTCTTTTAAATAAATTAACCACAGCTACACCCCCGCCGCTACTTTTGGAAAGTAATAAGTAGGGTTAACAAAATTCACTACCGCATTGTGTGTTTCTTTAAGACTAGCCGTAGAATAGCAACGACGACTTTCCCCAATGAAGTGGTGTGGTGGTCCTTGGTAACAATTCACCCTTTTAAAACCTGTAAATAAACTTATTTTTGACAACCTAAAACTACGTAAAACCTTTTCATCAGGTTGTAATAAAGTCGCTGTTTCATCTGTGTAAATATCTATCATTACGTCTTCCTTCCTGTAAATTGCCCCAAATGCGCCCTAACCCACACCACACAACGGATTAATTAAGCGCGTTAAAATCGTATGATCTTGCCTCTGTCTTGGTTTCATATTGCGTTTTCACTGCATGTAAATGGTCAGCCCAGCGCGCCAAAGCTTCTCTTTTTATAGGTGTTGGATCTTCTTGCAAGTACGTTTGCTGCAGGTCTGTTAATTTGTGATTTAATAGCAGTTCAGCCACCACTGAATCGATACCAATAATCAACCAGCGGCCACGGCAAAACTTTCTCAAATCGTGGGCGCTCCACTTCTTATTGCTCACTTGGTTTACTAGTTTGCTTGCATCACTTTCAGAGATTGGCCCGCGTTTTTTGGCTGGAAAAATGTATTTACTGCGGTTGGTTTTTAGGCTTCTCTTATGCCAATCGATTAACGTTTTAAGCGCGTGATCAGTGAGTGGTATGACATGCTCAGTTGTTTTGGTTATTTCTTCTGGTAAAGTGATCAAGTTATGGTTCGTATCTATGAACTCCCACTTTAACTGGCGGGTTTCACCTATGCGGGTACCATGCAACAACATAAACCAGCACATCATTTCGGCCATGGTATTAGGCTTTAATAATGACAAAGCAAGCTCTGGCTCGTTTCCAATCGACAAGCGGGCTTTTTTTGGCTTGATTGCTGTTTGAATGAATGATTTAAACGTTGTGTCTTTTAATGGATTGCGTTCTATTAACTCGGTTTTTTCTGCTTGATCAAAGGCGCGTTTTAGTAGTTGAAAATGATGGCGAATAGAGCTCAATGCATAATCATCATTTTGCATTGGCCAAATCAAGTGGTTTTCACATTCAACATTAGAGAACGTGGCTAATTCGCACTGACCTAACTTTGGTATTAAGTGGGTTTCTATCGTCGACTTTATATTAATACGGCGTTTTTCAGATATTGTTTTATCTGCTTCTTGACGACTCGAAAACCATGCTAATAATTCGCTAACGGTTTCAAATTGATTGGTAATAACGGGTAAATCTAATTGATGCTTAGCCATTAAATCTGGCACTAGCTCAAGCATTTTTTTACAGCTGAACACAGGCCATGTTCCAACTTTATGCCAATTGTCTGATTTAAAGTCGACTAAAAACCATGAGCCTGTTTTACGTGATGCATGCATTCTTAGCACAAGCGGATAGCGCGGATCACGAAACCGATTAAACCCAGCGCTAACTTGCTGTTTTATTAGGTTGTCTGTGAGGTTAGCGCGGTAATGGCTCATTATTTAATCACACCTTATTAAGAAAATTTGTGGATAACTAAAACGTGTATTGCTGTTCGATTTCTTTTAAAGCTTTCATATCTTCATGAACGCGGCGGCGACGAACCTTAACAGGATCAGCTTTTGTTAAGGTTTGTCTCGAAGATCGCTTCCAACCTGTATACGGTGTATCGTTTTTGTGTAAAGGCTCTAAAAATCGTTCTTTCATTTCATATCTCCACTGGCAATTAAACACCCCGTTAACCACTCACGGGCCTCAGCTAAGCGTCTGTTATAAGTTCTTAAACTCATACCAAGCCTTAGCGCTCTATCAACTCGTTTCGCATCTACTGGTAAGTTCTTTATGAGCAAAGCGCCGTATTCATAACGACACACAAGCACAGCGTTCTTGTTTTTTTCTTTTAACCGCAAAAGCGATGATTCAATTGTTAGCTCAACGCAGTCGGTCACTAATGCCCTGCTGCCTGAACAGCCACGGGCAAAACTGCCCTGCTCCATAATAATTTGCATAATTGATGTGCTACGACGAACGGCGCCCGAATGCACCCAACGGGCCCACAACTCTAAATAAGCATCAAGCTCTCGTTCTTGTGTCTTACTGCGCACCGAACCAACCATAATCACTTACTCTTTTTCGCACTTACGCGGTTATTACGGTGCTTTATTCGGCATTCGCTAAGTAATTCATCAGGCGTTAAAACGTGGCCAGGTAAACACTTATTAACGACCTTATCTGTAAAATAAAAATCCCCCCGGGCACAGCTAACATCGTTATAAATTGGGCGCGATAAATTGCTCCCATACTGATGGCAAATAATCGCTTTACGTGCTCTAAGCAGCTTTAATTCTTCTGCATTTTGCGGGTTAAAAACGAGCGTTACGCGGTGTTCGGTAAACATGCAGCCTGTATTAGCAGCATGATTGAGCCGCACTTTTTCGCTATCAGTTGTGCCCAAATTCACATAATCAAGCAGCCCTTTGTGCTGAGCATTTACGTGCCCGTACACAGCTCTTAGCGCTTCTGGGGTACCTGCAAACAAAACAATAATCATGTGCTCACCTTTTTGTTTTTCTTATTTGAAAACGCTTGTTGCCACTTTTCCAAATCAATCTTGTTTTCACTCTTTAACAAGATAATTTGGCACTGTGTTGGGCGCGGGAATCGTTCGAGGGCGTAATAGCTATAAACGGTTCGGTGCAGCAAGCCTAAATGTGCTGCCGCATCCTTTGATGAACCGCCAAACTTTGCATTTACCCACTCTGCAAATGTCATAAATACACCTTATGTGATTTTTATTAGACAATAACACGTATCGTGGTATTTAAAAATACTTATAGCATGCTTTTTGTGGGTTTGCAGCTAGCAATTAACACATTTTGTGTTACCATCTTAAAAATACACGGTTAACATGAGCAGCCTATGAAGACTCTTACAGCGAATGAACAAGGCCCAGCAACGATTAGTGAGCGCCTTAAAGAGCTAAGAACCAGCAACAAACTGTTACAGCGCGAAGCTGCAAAGAAAGTTGGGTTAAGCCCGACTGCTTGGTCTAATTATGAAACGGGGTTACGTACCCCCAGTGGCGAACTACTAAGAGAAATTGCCAGAGCGTTTGATGTGTCACTTGAATACGTGCTTGGACTGAACGCAAACATCGATGGCAGTTCGCCTCACTATGCAGTGAGTGATACAAGCGAAGTGGCAATTAATCGTAAAACGTTAAAGTCTCTTAATATTTCAGAACATAACTTGCGTGAAGTAACAGTGACAGATGACGCCATGACAGATGCCTTTAACAAAGGCGAAACTGTGTTCATTGATACAGGTGTTGCGCGTGTATCAAAACAACCTGGCATCTATGCGATTCAAGATGATTCAGGGGTTGTTCTGCGAGGTATTCGCGGCGAGATAGGCGGCGGTTTCACCCTATTTACTCACAACAAAAAAGATTACAGCGACCAACCAATGACAGAAAGCCAATTACAAAACCTCGACATTATCGGGAAGTACATTGGTCACTGGCAATGGGCTGATAAAAAGCTGTAATGGCTTTTTTTCGCCAACAGAAACCACGAAACGTGATCAAATTGAAAATATACACACAACGAAGGACTACCAAATGACTACACTCGCGCAAGCACAAAGAAACACTTTAAAGTCACTTAATCGCGAAGGTGGGCGCCTTCTTTCAATGAAAAACAACGCAGAGGCGATCATTCGCTTAAGTGAGGGGAGTGTTACACCCGAAATCGTTGAGCAAATTATTATGCATGCACTTGCTATACAGCACGATGCAGAAGATACACAGGCTGCGTTACAAAATACAGCCATTGCGATTGGTGATTTAAACGTAGTAGCAATAACACAACAAGGATAGCCGCCATGTTAAACGAGCATGAAAAAACGATATTAAACCAACTAGCCGAGGGCAAAACCAATTATGAAATTGGCAGTTCCCTTGGTTATAACCAAACCGAGTTAGGTGTGCAGCTGCGGTTCATGCAAGCAAAGGTTGGGGCTAAAACCCTTGCTCATTTAATGCACCGTGCTTGGCAGTTAGGGTTATTGGGCACTCGCACATTATGCCTTTGCTTGGCTGTGTTAGGAGCAAGCCACATTAGCGACACAAAAGCCATGCGCCCCGTTCGTTTAGTTCGTACTCATGTTCGTGTAGCTCGACGCGTAGAGGTAGCATAATGGCGTCAATTAACAACCATGCTAGCAAAAGCACCAAACGGCATCGCGATACAACCCGTACACCTTTATGGCTCTTTGCTGCATTTAACAGCCAATACAACTATGTACTTGATGCTGCAGCAACAAAGCAATCGGCTTTATGTGATCACTTTTACACAAAGCAGCGCAATGCATTAAAGATAGATTGGTCTGCAGACATTATTCCATTTGAAGAAACGCCCGCTGTTTGGATAAACCCACCCTACAGCAACATTCTGCCATGGGTAGACAAAGGCGTAGAGCAGCAAAATAAAGGTGTATTAAGCACCTTACTCGTGCCGCGCGACAATCGTACCGAATGGTGGCCGCACGACAGAGCTAGCAAAATTATAGACATTGTTGGCTACTACGAAGAACAGGGCGTGTATAAAAGCGGGCCTAATAAAGGCGAGCCAAAATTAAAATGGCGCAGTGGCGGTATTCGCTTTATCAATTCACGAACTGGTAAAGAAGAACCTGCAGAACTCAACAAACCAATGTGCCTCATTGAGTTTAACCCACACCTAATTGGTCAGCCTTGCCAATTTGGCACAATTCAAAAAAACGTACTTATGGCCATGGGCCACAACGCATTAAACGAGAAATAACATGACAAACGAGCAACCAAGTCACGATCAGATCACAGACATACTAACTCAAGTACATTCATCTGATTTATTAACTTCATTTATCCATGCTTACAACCAAGAGCAAGCAGAAAGTGAAGAACAACAAACAATCCATAAGCTTTATAAACAAAACACAGCTGATGAAATCCAGATACTAAAATCTCAACTTGAAGCAGAAAAGCGCCTTGTTGCTTCTCAGCAAGAAAGCCTAGCGCAGCAAACAGAAGATTTAAAAAAAGCTGCTAAAGCGATTGAAGATGCGCAAACACTCGCAAAGACGACGACAGCGCAACTTAATCAAATAACAACACTAAAGCAGCAATTAGAAGCTGCTCAGCAAGCCGTTCGTGAACTAAAGCAACTCAACCCAGAAAAGCTAAAAGAACAAATAAAGCGCACTAAAGAGGCTAACGTAAAAGCCCAAGCGCGTAATAAAAAATTAATGCTTGAAGCTAAAGAATACCGCAAAACGATTGCCCACCATGAACAGCGTTATAACGAATGCATTAACAAAATACGTCAGCAAAAAGCAGAGCTAGAACATAACACAGGCGCGGGCCTATACCACAAAGGCAAAGATCACTTAATAATTTGGCCGCAAAAAACAAAAATGGCACGACCAGACGGCAGCATGTTTGAAAGCAGATCATTGTTATACCTACACCAAAGCGGGCGAGGTGGCTTAGTTACATTTGACCCAGAAACAGGCGCGCAACTTTGTGCAGCCCCCAAAGGCGGGTTAAGAATGGCCGATGAAACCATAGAATATGCAAAAGATTGGTTATTTACCGTTAACGAACTGCAAGATGGGGTGGTACACGATAAAGACATGATCCCCGTTAATCACAACCTTTAAGTTACAGGAATTTATCAATGCAAATTACATTTATCGAATTTAATAAAATCCGTAACGCGCGGGGTAAAGAAGCGGCACGATTCGACATTATTGATGACGATGGCGAAAGTTATTGGTTGTGGATGAGCAAACAAGACATAAAGCGCAACATTAAAGCATTTCCTGAGTGCGCCGAAGAATTAAGAAAAGGGCTTGCTGCGTATGGCTGATCTATCACCAGAAACTAAAGCCAGATTACATAAACAACTAGTTAAGCTAGGTGATATGATGGGCGATGGTTTACACCATGAAGCCGATGGCAAATGGATTGCAAAAGAGTACAAAAAAACACTCAAGGCGCTGGGATTAGTAAAGCCAGTAAAGCGCAATATAACTGGCATAAATGAAAGAATGGCTCAAAGAGTTAAAGAAGTTGTTTGCCAAAAATGCAGCTTTACCCTTGAGCAAACACGTTCAGGTTCAAAACGCGCAATTTGCTTAGCCTGCGGGGCAAAATACCAGTTACTTAAATAACACCTAATTGACAACGCGCCTTTGGCGGGGCTATAGTGAAAAGGCACTGGCAAAATCCAGTGTCGGGATTCGAACCCCGCTATCTTCCAAAGGTGCATGTCACCAGCTTTTTAGCTGGTTTTTTAATGCGCGCGCTTTAGCACACCCATATTATGGCAAGCTGGGCGAGGCCACTTCGGTGGGCCGTACCTTTGGAGCGGTAGTTCGAACCTCGTTTTAGCTTGCCACCAAGATTCGAACCTTTGGCGGTAAGTGTTATTTATTCCAAAGGAGTCAATTATGACCACAATTAACACCATCCCAACTAACGCCATTACTTGCGAAGAAAGTAAACTTGTTACCACATCATTAAAAATTGCTGAAGCATTCGGCAAGCGCCACACTCATATATTAGAAAAGATAAAAAGTTTAGATTGTTCTGATAAATTTACGTCAGCCAACTTTTCGGCTCACGTAGAAATTATTCAAGCTGGTACTGTTAAGCGAGAAAGCAAGGTGTACCAGATCACCAAAGACGGCTTTATGTTTTTAGTCATGGGGTTCACTGGCAAAAAAGCCGCTGCCATAAAAGAGGCGTACATTACCGCGTTTAACGCCATGGCCGAAAAGCTAAATAACCTACAATACGGCACATTAAGCCCCGCACAACAGCGGAAAATTCAACAAAAAGTTGGTTCGTTGGCACACAGTTACCCAAGCGAACAACGTCCTAGTATTTACAACCGTGTATATGGAAAATTAAAAACCACTTTTGGGGTTGCCAAATACGAGCAAATCCCCGCCCACTTATTTAGCCAGGCGTTAATCCTGATAGAGCAATTTAATTTAAGCAAACCCACAACCGAAACAGTACCTGCAATTGAACACCAGCATATTGATTTACCCGAGGCCAGCGTGCTGCAAAGTTATAAAATGACAGCCTTTAACTACGGCAGTACTTTATTACCTACTCCGATGGCGGCATTACTTAACCAGCTTATGTTAGCTGAAAAAAATAAAACCCCTGTATTAGTAACGAACGTGCGGACTGCTGCACGGGATCTTGATGGTTTGCTCGGATTATTACAGCAATACGATATGATTTTTAAGCAAATTCACAGCTTGAGCGAACCAAGCAAGCACGTTTAGCCTAAAAAAAACCCCGCTTATTGCGGGGTTTAACACTAATTATTAGTGTAACCACCACTTGCATTCATTTGCGTTGTTGGCCCTTCGCTAAATGTGTAATTAATAACTAGGCCATCTTCAATAAGCAAATCAAGTACCTTTTGATAGCCGGTTGTTTCAACCTTTGCTGTTACTAAGTACGACTGTACTTTTGTGTTCCCATTATTGTGGATATACATCCACTTTGTTTGAGTAGCGCTAATTGGTGTTTTTGAATAGGGCTCGCCAAACCACGTTTTAAGTTGCTCGACCGTCGTTTTACCTTTTTCAATATTCGCCACGTTTTCACTAGCAAAATCATTGCCCACCGAATAATTGCCACTCGCGCAACCAGCTAATGCCAAAGTTACACTTGCTGCTAATACAAACCCTTTCACTATATCGATTCCCTTTGCATTGTTATTAACTAGTTAAGGCTAATACCAAACAAAATTTACAGCAATATTTAATCGGCTCACTTATAAAATAAATATTTATTAAATACTTTTTAAATATTACTTGCATATTTAAAAAGTATGTTTTACTTTAATTAGGCCAACAAGAGGAAACGAGCATGATTATAGTACTAGCACACCAAAAAGGCGGGGTTGGCAAAACCACCACTGCTTTAAATTTAGTCGAAATAATGAAACCGGACATCATAATTGACCAAGATGCACACGATGGTATTTCGTTCTTAAATGAATATAGAGAGCCAGGTAATAAACTAAATGTTATTCACGGCCTTGATAAAGCAAGCATGATCAAAACGCTAAGGCAAAGCGAACAAGGTAAAACGATTGTGGTTGACTGCGGCGGTTTCGATTCAGATGTAAACCGTGTAGCCATCGCCTTGGCCGATGTTGTTTTGGTACCAAGCAACGACGACATAAAAGAGGTTAAAGGGTTAAATCGCTTTAACGATATGCTCGTAGAAATAAGTAATGATTTAGGCGAACAACAAGTTGGCCATGTGTTCTTAACGCGAACGCACCCTAGCCGTAAACACTTTGAAGACTTCGAAGGCTTTGTGAATGAAATGTCTCATTTAAAAATGCTTTCTACCCGCATACCAACTAGCAAATTTCATAACATCGCACACTTTGAAGGTGTGGGCGTAACCGCACACCGAAAAACCAAATACAGCGATGCTGCAAGAGATATCAAAGCATTAGCGAAAGAAGTAACGCTTTTATTAGAGAGTAAGAAAGATGAACAATAAATTTAGCAAAATCGTCGATTCAAACATTGGCAAAGGTGCAGCGCTGAGTGAGAACAAGCAGCCTAGTGAAAAAACCACCAAATCAAAAGTATTGAACAAATTACCAGTAAGCTTAGAAGAACGCTTTAATAAGCTAAAAGAAGCTGGCAAATATCACGGTAACTTTAGCGCTTTTATTTATGACTCGATAGCTGAAAAGTTAGAGAAAGAGGAATAAAGGCAAGATAAAGCCGGTGAACTTCGACCCCCACCGGCTTAACACGCAACACCCAAAGAGGAACTTTAAATGTCACATAATACACAATATACAGCAATTGAAAAAATGCGTCTAATTGATTTACACACACTGTCACCAGAATTACTGGCTAATTGGCTTGCAACTAAGCCGCATTGGTTTCGAGAATCGATTGGCCGTTATTTAATTGAGTAACGCTGTCACCTAGCAATATGGCGATCCGCTGTGCTACACAAAGCAAATGCGGATCGTCCTCTGTTGCTCTAGCCAGAACCACCGCCAATGAGTGCGCTTCATTTATATTTTCGATTGTTGTTGCGCTTGAATTGTCCATAACTTATCCCTGAATAACGACTTAATCACCGCTGAAAAAGTACCATAAATTTCAGCGAATGCAATAAAAACTTACAAAATGTAAGTTTTGTGATTTTAAGGGAATGAAATTACAAAAAAAGTCGGTTACTATATCGGCAATAATAACAAGGTACCCGCATGTTTAAAAAGCAAGATAAACAACTAACTGCACAACAACAGCACGTTAAAGACGTGTTTCGCCGTGTTTGTTTAGCTTACCAATTAAATAACAATGCTGAGTTAGAAAGGCACTTAGGTTTGAGTACTTCTTTTTGCACAGCAAGAATAAATCGGGCGTCGTTACCTTATGAAGTTATTGACCAAACATGCCGTGAAACAGGCATAAGCTTTGATCAACTTTTATATGGTACCCCAGTGAAGCAAATAGACGGAAACGATCTGCTCGTAATTAAAAACGGCCTAATTAAAAGCTTACTTGAATTGAAAGGTGGCGGTTTTATTAATAAAGCCGACACACCTGATGACATAGAGAACCTAGCAAAGATTCAAGCGGCCAGCATAGAACATGAATTAAATTTACACTGGACTAAAAACAAAAAAGACAGCGCTTAGCTGTCTTTTTTGTCTTGGTTAAACTTAGCGTAAATAACGCGACTATTACTTTTTTCTTCATATTGCCGCATTAGCTCACCTAAACTCAATTCAGGCTCAGGCTCTTTTGAGCTTAAATCTATATCAGCTAACTCAAAATCATAACGATGCATCGTTGTTGATTTACCAATCATTAATTCAAGATCTGTTTTAATTTTTTCAGCTTTAGCATGTAACTCAAAAGCGCGTGTTGGGTTAGTTTCATTTTTGAAATCAATAGACAAACGAGCATATTGCTCGGACAACTTGCGAACTTGGTTTTCAAAGTAACGGTTTTTCATTGTGTAGACTGTGCTTATTACAAGCAAAACGATACAAAGCAATATCGCAACAATAAATGCTGTTGTCATTCTTGCCTCCTTGGCAAATTTAAGCCAATTATACACCCAAAACGCGTGCGTAGAATATTAGGAAAAAGCATGGCTATTGCAAGTAATATGCTTACAGATAATACAGTTACACTATAAATGTAGTGTAGCCATTCATGCGTTTCTTGTGTATTTAAAACCACAAACTTGAACCATATAATAAGATGTGAAACCGCTACTATCCCAGTAAGCTTGATAACAGCCAAGAATAATAAACCAAACTTAAAGCTTAAATGAGTATGCAACCAGTAAGCTACATACATACTGAGCATATTGATCGCAAATAATGCCAAGTAAACATTTTGTGCCGAATGCCAATTACCTGTCTCGGCGATATATACAAATACACGTTCCATCAATAACGATGTAAGCAAGTACTTTACACATACCACCGCTATCGATAAAAAGTCTGTAAATAACTCTTTATTAAAGTGGGCGCGATAAATTGAGCGAATTAATGCAACAACATATGCAAATGCTACAACACTTTGCAATGAAAACACTTCATGTGTAGACCTTACAATCATAAATTCATTATATAATTCAGCTATGTAGTCGAACATGCCCACTCCTTTGATAGAGTGGATAGAATATCTCTTTGGGCACAAAAAAACCAGCTATAAAGCTGGCTTTCACTGACGAATCAATTTTAGTTTTCTTTTTTCTTGGGTGGTAAAATAATAATACCCGCAGAGCCATTAAGCTCTTTTTTCTTTGGTGGCTGAATAATGATTCCCGCAGATCCTTGAAGTTTACGCGTATCAATATTTGCCACTGGTAATGCGCCAGTTGAAAGAGTGCTTAGTAAAAGTGCTGATAATGTCATGTATATATTTCCTTAATAGTAGTTAACCCCCTTCTTTAGCAATTTACTTGCCATCTTTAATTTGACACTAAGCACACTTTAGGGTTTACCCTAGAGTTTATTAAATTCGCTTTGATATCAGCCCACTATGTAAACTCTAGCGATACTAAAACAACCCTAAAGTTGAAAGGCACGGATTGGCAAAGAATTACGCATATATACGCATTAGCGATGGCCATAAACAGGACTCGAAAGGCCAGCGCGATAAAATCACCCGTTACGCTGAGCAACACGGGCTATTTATATACAAATGGTATGAATACACACTGAGCGGTTCACAAACCGACAAAGCCCAGCGCGGGCTTGTTGATTTAATCGAGCGTCTTGCGCCAGGTGATCGCGTATTAGTTAATGACATTGAACGACTAGGCCGAGATTCAATCAGCGATATAATGGAAGTGACCACCCGGATTATAAATGCCGGGGCAGAGCTTCATTTTTGCTTAACTGGTGACACCCTCACACCCAGCCATAAAAACGACATTGGCCAATTCTTTATACAAATAGGGCAAGCTTTTGCCGCTCAAGACTTCAGCAAACAACGCAGCCGCAAAGCAAAAGCAGCAGCTAAGCGCCGCCAAGAACAGGGCTTACCTGCAGGACGGGCTAAAGGTGCGATTATTAAAAGCAAACTTGATACAACCGAAAACCAAATACTTTTTTGGTTAAGCCAAGATGTATTTAAAAGTGAAATTGCGAGGCGCTTAGGTGTAAGCAGCACCGCATTAATAAAATGGCTTGATCGCCGTGATGAACTAATATGCCAAGCCCGCGAACGGGGCCTGTACGAAAACGGATTAAGTATTAGTGAAATAAAAGCCCGACTTAAACGGAAAAACCCCAAGAACTAACCCTGCCTATTTGATTAATATTTGCATTGCAACCCCAATCGGTCTATATTTAGACTTCAAGTCCATATTTAGACTAACCTCAATTTATAGACTTGCGATCAACTATTGGAGGAAGAATGGATGGCACTAATTGCAACAATCAGCGAAATGAAAGCTAAAGCGGCAAGCTTGCCTGACGAACTCGGCTTTGCTCCGTTGTTTGTCACTCAAAACGGTAAAGAATCGTTAGTAGTACAAACACACGAAGCATTCGAGCGTCAGCAAGAAAAAATAGCCTTTATGGAGCTATTAATTAATTCACGAAAAGACATTGAAGAAGGTAAAACCGCGCCTATCGATGACTTTTTAAGTTCAATTTAAAACAGGCAGACTATGAACAATGTAAATATTGAAATTACTGAATACGCACAAGACCTCGTTAAAGACGCTATTAAATGGCACGCTAAATCTCACGGCATGAGCTCAGCAAGAGATACCATAAAAGCCACTATTGGCGATTGGAAAAATCAGCTCCTTGTTTTGCCAGAATCAGGCAAACAATGTGAGTATTACGACTCACCTATTTTCAGAGAAATGATTAAAGGTGATTATCGATTTATATATGAAATACGCCGTGAAGGTGATACTTTCAATATTTACTTATTAATATTCTGTCATGTACGCATGAACTATAAAACGCTTATCGATGATCATCGATGGCGAACACGATTTTAAAGATAAGGCCAGCTACAAAGCTGGCCTTTTTGTGGGCTTAAGTGCGGATCAAAGCGTAACCTTTCAGCGTTCTGCGGTTGCGCCCATGAGCACTAATAGTTAGCGGGCTACGAATGTCTATTAGCTGTGTCGGTGCCGTACTACTGAGTTTCTATAGCTGAGCGCCGCACTTAATTTACTGAATTTTTGCTATCTAATATTTTTAGCATACCATCAACTTTATTTGCCCTTAGCATACGTTTAATTTCAGTATTACTATAACGATCCTTTAGCATTAAGAGCATTACACCTATAACATTAGCAGCAAAGTCGACAGGCTCTTTATTTCTTTGAGTCACTATAACCTCTCATTTGAACATCAAATCTGGTTACGCCATGTTTATTTAACAGCGCGGCAAGCTGATCAAGTCGCCAAGTGCGCAGTTCGTCAACACGGCCATGACGAACTGTAAACGCTGTTTGCGTATCAGCAATGATGGCGATAACATGAAACTTATTGCGTTCGGTGCTTTGATTGGCAATCACTTTATTGATTGCTCGCGTTTTCAGTAAGCGTAAAAACTCACCTTCTTTTACTCTGTTAAATTCAACCGCCATTACATTTCGTCATTTTGTAGTGTTTATTTTGTCATTTTGTCGGTAAACGCCGAGTAAATCAAATATAAGATACTCATTAGGTGGATCGTGGCGCCCAATCACATGCCACTGCCCTTCTTTATATATTTGATACGTTGTGTCGAACTCGCCGCGATGTATCGATGGCAGCTCAATCACATTAAATTGCTCTCTTACACATGCCAGGTATCTTATAAATACAGCGTGCTTTACTTGTTTTTGCACTTTCATTTTATAGTGCTTCTAAGTTCCGACTCTTTTGCTTTGATTTTTGCTATCAGCTCGATTGTTGGTTTTAGCGATATATCAGCATCGGAGTAACCAAGCTTATTTAAAAAATGATGCTCTGCTCTCGATATCTTTATTAGGTTAGATGGGTCTAAATTTAATTTGTTATCATCTTTAAAGCGCACAACATCGCCCACCTCTAAATCACCAAAATTATTTTGATAAATTATGCGGTGTTTATATTCCCACCTTTTTGGCTCTGCTACTTTAATTTCGATATACCCATCAACATTTATACGCTCGGAACCTACAGGCTTATGATTATGGGGTACGTTACCTTTTTTAAATGAGCCAGAATTCTTTTTTAGAATTCCTTTTGTTCCTTTTGACCAGCTAGGTTGGCCCTTTTGAAAATGCCCTGTTCTCCCACTGTTTATTTTGTTATTTTTAACAAACCCAACAATTTGTGAAACTTTAAACTCTGTCTGAAACTCATCATTCAAAGCTTTGGTTAATCCCTTACGACCTAGCGCGGCGTAATTATCTCTTATAAATTTCACCTGTTCTTTACTGAACAGTTTTGATACTCCCTTCATTATTTCGCCAGTAGTTCGACCGTTTCGAAACCCCCTTGCCTTCATGTTACCTCTAAGCTGCTCAGGCTTTCGATTTGTTCCAAACTTCTTATTAAACAATTCAGTTGTTTCACCAATACTCAATTTTGAATACAAACCAGTCGCGTAATCATACATTTCTTGTGTGAACATAAAATCAGACATATTAAGCATCTTTTTTTGTTTTACTTACGAGCATTTCTGGCAAATCTGGCGTTGGCCGTGCGCCAAATTCAGATTTAAACTTTTCAGCATCTAAAGCAAGCTTGGCGTTATCTACAACAACTTTACCTAACTTTGTCATTTCAGAGCTTCGTTTTATCTCATCTTGAAGTGCTGTACCCTTTAAGTCTTCATCGCTTAATCTTTCAAGTTGTGCAAACAAATGATTATTAAGATCTACAAGTGAATTTTTCATCTACATACCCGTCAATATTTCAAATTGTGAACTAATTAGAATATAACACAAAACGTGTTACCGAGTTATATTTATAGCATGCTCTTTATGACTTTGCAGCAATAAATTTAAGTGAGTGGGAGGTTTGTTTTTTTGCGTTAAAAATATTTAATGAATATATATTAAATATTTAATAAGTATCTTATGAATACTTTATGTTTATTTAGATGATGCATACGCGATGCTGATTGGCTACCATCAAAGATTAGCCACAACTTAAGGATAGGATCACATGGCAGAAAAAAAGCGCACTTCACTTTTTACATATTTGGTTTTAGCAGGTGTTATTGGGGCTGTTTACTTAAGTACGCAACAAACACAAGAATCGGTGCAACTTGCACCGGCTAAAGCAAGTCAATTTCAGACTATTATGCAACAGCTAAGCATGACGTTTGATCAAAGCACGTTAGATAACGGCCAACTACAAGTTAAATTCACACTGAATAATAACAGCGCAAACACTATCGCCAACATCGAATTTAGATGCACTGAATTTGACAACGCTAACAAAAGACTTACCCGCTATGTGCAAATAGAGCCTAGCGCGTTACTACCAAACAGCACTGGTGAATATACTCACATTATGGGCCTGTCTCACCCAAGCGCACATGCAACGCAATGTGTAGTTATGGACTTTAAATATAATTAAACAGGGGATAAATAGGATTATTAAACGGGGTAATTTGGAAGCGAGCGGCCTCGGTGACTCCACCGAAGCACAAACGCCGACTGAGTTAGCTCAATCCATTTATAATGATTATCTTTACGTAGTCTTTAGCAGTCAACTATATAGGGTATATCAAGCCATAAAAATACTTTATAAATATTTTTAAAGTATTCACCAAATATTTTAAAACTCGCTCACTACCCCAGCGCGGCACAATAAGCCGCGCCAGGCGCTATAACTTATTTTTCGATGCTCTGGTTTATCGGTTGCTGTTTCCCACTTACGAACAACGGTAGAACCTTTGTGGTTCCACGATACACCAACTATTTTTGCAACGTCTGTTTGTGACCAACCCATTATAGAGCGCAAAGCACGTATATCGGCAGGGGTAGGCTGTTCAAATTCGCCCGATTCCATCGAGTTAGCAAAAGTTCGGTTTTTAAAACCCTCAAGTGTTGTAGGCGCTGAACTAACGTTATACGGTTTATGTAATTCACTCATATTGTAGTCGGGGCCATTTGGCCCCGCTCCTTTTGTTAAATTAAACCACGCTGTGCAAAGCTGGTGTGACCTTCGGTACCGACCACAATGTGATCAAGTACTTTTACATCAATTAAGCGAAGTGCTGCGCTTAACTTTGTTGTAATGTGTTTGTCAGCTTCGCTTGGCTCAGCAATACCGCTTGGGTGGTTGTGTGTAAAGATAACTGCAGCGGCATTGTGTGCTAAAACCAGCTTGATCACTTCACGCGGGTAAACGCTTGCAGCATTGATTGTGCCTGAAAACAACTCAACAAATTCAATTAAACGGTTTTGCGAATCAAGTAATGCAACTGCAAACACTTCGTGTGCGTATGTCACTAACTTAGTTTCACATAGCTTAGCTGCAGTGAAAGGATCAGTTAAAGCTGCAGTTGTTTTTGCTTTTGCTTTTGCTTCAATGATTGCTGCAGCTTCAAAAATAACTGCTTGCTGTTCTTTATTGAAAAGTTGGTAAAACATGGATTATCTCCTGATTATGGTCATGGACTCATTCCCGACCTTCGAGATAATAATACCGCCCCTTTGGGGTGGTGTAAAGTGTTATTTTAAGTATTTTATAAATATTTATTAAATATCTATAAAGTATTTATTTGGGGTAATTCGGTGGGTTGTCTAAATAAGCGAATAGAGCTTGTTACCACACCCTCTACACAGTATTGATCATGCTCAGTTAGTTTAATTGGTGGGTTATCTGGATTTGCTGAGCAAAGTTGGTTGTTGATCATGTCTGCAATTTTACATACAAACAGGCCATTGTATGTAGCCACAATAACATCGTTATGTTTCACTGTTGCTTTGCGGTCAATCAGTAATAAATCGCCGTCAAATATGCCAACCTCTTCCATGCTTCTACCAGAAGCACGCCCCATAAAACTAGAAACAGGATCGAGTAGTAAATCATTTAGTGTTTTATCTAACTGTTTTACAGCTGGCCCAACCGCTGCATTGCTATCTGTCATAATGTTATGCCCATTATTCACAAGGTATTTTTAAACCTTTTTACTATTTTTATTATTTTTAAACCTTTTTAGCATGGCTGCAAGCTATATAAATAAAGGCTTTAAAACTAGTTACTATGGGAATCACCTTAAGTCATTATGGAAAATAGCCTAAGTAAGTATGGAAACTGGCTTAAGTCATTATGGAAAATAGCTTAAGTTACTATGGGAATCACCTTAAGTTAAATTGCTTTATTAACAGGGTTGTTATGCTACTATGGGGAAAAAATAAAACACCCATACAACACAATGCAAGCGCTAACAAAAACAAAAAAGCAAAACCTGATAACACAATCAAATGAAATTTCAGAAGCAGCTTATTATCTATCGCTAAAAGCTAAACGCGTGCTGTGGATGTGCTTTAGCCAGTTGAAAAACAATGAAGATGTAATCGAGTCTCGATTTACAGATGGTCAGTTTAATGTTTACGTGAATGATTACCAAACACTCTTTAACGTGAGCACGCCAACGGCCAGCGCTGATGTTAAGGCGGGTTTAAGTGAGATAAGCACAAGTAGTGTTAAGTTTTATCCAAAGGATGGGGAATACGAAGAACACGAATACCCGTGGCTAATCGAAAAAGCGGCCCGCCGTGGTCGAGGTTCTTACCGCGTTGACTTCAACCCGCGCTTGGTACCTTACATCATCGGTTTGACGCAGCAATTCACAAAGTTTTATCTGCATGAGTGCGGTACCATCAAAAATAGTCGGACAATTCGCTTATATGAAAACCTTTGCCAGTTTAGAAGTAGCGGCGTGTGGATTAGTAGCCCGCAATGGATAGCTGATCGTTACCAGCTGCCCGAATCACAGCGCGATAACTTTGCAGAAATGAAACGCAGCTTTATAGAACCCTCGTTAAAACGCATAAATAAAGAAACCCCATTAAACGTGGCATACACAACAAAATTAAAGGGCGGCAAAGTCGACCAGATCATGTTTACCATTGTTGATGGTGCCCAAACTTAAGCTAATTCCCACAACACGACCAAATCACCTATTTAAAGTTAAGCTAATTCCCATAATTGGCGGCTTATTATGCCAGGTACTTACTAGCGGCAAGGTTAACTTAAGCTAATTTCCACAATCAGTGCTGCCACTGGTGCTTAATTTGCAGCGTTAAACCAATAGTTAAGCCAATTCCCACAACACGACCAAATCACTATTTAAAGTTAAGCTAATTCCCATAATTACTGTGACCTGTCACGTTTAATAATATCGGACTTACATACACAACAGCGGTTTATTTAGCACAGCCGCAATAAGCGAGCACTCAATGCGCTTGCGCATGATAAGCCCAAACCCGCTAAACCTGTTTAAAAATGCAAATGGGCGCACTGTGCGAAGCTAGGCACAGATTTTGATGCCCCCTTTGATAGACAAATAATTGTTTGAGCCTAACGCCCCTCAGTGCTTATTTGAGTGCTAGTCTGTCAGATGGGGGCTTGGGAGCCCCCGCAGCTTTGCTGCGAAGTGGGGCAACCTCATTAAATTATACCGCCATGGGCGATAGCCCATCGAAGCGGATTGCCTTATACACAGCTTGCTGTGCGTATAAGTTATATAGCTGTTTATTAGTTAGAAGATAATTTTGCACTTTAAACCACACAGATAGCACTTTAGAACAATTCAGCCTTGCACTTTATATGTATAAGTAAAGAAATAGGTCTAAAAATAGAGTGAAAACAGGTAGCGAATAAGAAAAGGGTGGGAGCTAAAAGATTGGGGTAGGGCGATCATGGCCAAGATCGGCGCTGTAATACCCTATAAAGCACGACAAAAGCCACGCTTATGCGTGGTGGTTAATTAACTGGCGATGGTGTCAGGGGGCGAATAGCCCGCTTGGCTGCGCATTTTTGCAACCTCTTGGTTTACTAGCGCTTTAAATACTTCGATTGGGGTGTGGTTAAGGTCTTGGCCTAAACGCTTAATAACGACTTGCTGCGCTATGTCGCGTTGCTGTTGTGGGGTTTTAGTTAAGGTTCTGCGCTTAGCCTTGCTGATTTCGCGCTTATCTTTTAGACGCTCAAAGGCTCGGCGGTAATGTGACAAGCGACACCATGTTTTTATCTCGCTTAACGACATATTGCCCAGCTGAGACACTGTTAGACCTAGCAAGCCGCCTTTCTTCTTATGGTAAGCCAAGCGATTCTGGCGGTTCTTTTCGACACGTTCGGGCGTTATACCTAGCGCTTTAAAAAACAGCTCAGTTACTTCGTAATATTTATCTAGCCATTGGCCCTGATCTTTGTCCCATACTTGCCAATCTTTACGGGCCACAATCCAACCAAGATCGATCATATCTTTAAACGCACGGCTTGCACGGCTAATGCTCGGTTTTGGGTTGTATGTGGGGTCGGCTTTAGCTTTTTCTTGCTCAGTTTGGCTAATCGTACTTAAGCCACACTGATTTGCAGCATTCGTTAAGCTGATTTGTACTTGGTGGGTAACTAGGTTTACATGCTCGCAAAATGCTTTTGCTAATGCTCGCATGGCTTTTTCGCGGTCAGGGTAGAATATTTTGTTACGTGAAAGGGCAGGGCGCATGTAAACGGCTTCATCGCTTTTAACGATGTTCACTTGGTCGCACTTAACAACCAGATCACGAATAAACGCTAACCGTGTGGTGTGCGTTTTTGGTACCTCGTAATTTGGATTCGGATTTTGTACGCGATTACAGTACAAAAGCCCGTTGTTTTTATTGTTTTGCGACATCTATATGCTCGTTTACTTGCTATATTTTGGCGGGCTACATACAATAAACACTTGTTTGCGTTCATGCTCGTACGTAAGCAACAAACCTGCGGGCGGCTACTCGCAGGTTTAACCTCTCCAATTCACACTCACCTTGTGAGATGTGATCAATATAACACATAACGTGTATTGCGCAATGTAAAGATCGCAACAAAGGACCAAACGCTTATTTTTTGGGCGGGTTTAAGGGCGCTTAATTACTGACTTTTCCCAGCGCCATGCACGCTCACAGTGTTCGGCCCCATCAAACGGCTTTGCTAACAAATCAATAAAAAGCATTTGGTATAAATAGCGCTTATCGTTTCGTAGCCTATAACTGCGGGCGGAAATAGACTCAAGGTGCGTACCGTGGCAAATACTGCAAATAAGCACATCTAAACTATACAAGCTGTTAAAGGCCCATTTACTACCAAGTAATGCCCATAAGGCAAGCAGAGTAAAAGGCAAAATGAATAGTAAACCACTCAGCAAGTAGCAAACCAAGGTTCTTAGGGTTTTAAGCATGGTTAACATGGGTTTCTCCGATAAAAAAGGGGCTATCAAGCCCCTTGTTAGTCAATATTCCAAGCTGTTGCAAAGTGGTCGGTTGCTAAGCTGTGTGCCTCTATAATTTCGGCCTTTGTGCATTCAACCATTACACCCGTGGCCACATCAGCTGTTGACCAAGGGATAGTGTCGTCTTCACCAAGCTGCCAGTGCTTTATGAGTGCGTTAGCCATACGTGTAATGCTTTTCTCATCGGCATCAAACGTTTTACCTGTTGAAACTTCAACCACCGCATTGTCTATTTGACTTTGACGCTGCAGTTTAAAAATGGTGACTTTGTACGGTTCGAGTACTTCATCAACTGTTTTTACTGCAGGGCGCTCAGGCTCTGTTGGTAGCGCTTTGGGTTCAACTTCAACCAATGTGCCATCTTCTGAGGCAACTGGTTCGGGTAAGTTTGCGTTGTACTTTTTGACTTCGTTTAACTCAACCAAATAGTCGTAGTACTTACGGGCCCA